>Ga0256842_1000090_pt1 | contig 67986 bp, 63 predicted proteins | sample 4559240metaG_FD_185973 | JGI IMG/M metagenome (GOLD analysis project Ga0256842, IMG submission 185973) | Hydrothermal vent microbial communities from Guaymas Basin, Mexico - 4559-240 | ecosystem: Environmental > Aquatic > Marine > Hydrothermal vents | place: Mexico: Guaymas Basin | collected... | reverse complement strand
ACTTTTTCTACAGTTTTTATCTCTAAAGGTGTTAACTCCTCTTTCCAACTGTCAACTTTTCCCTTCCTAAAAAATTTACCATCTTTAAATTTTTTGAAAGAAGTTTTTTCAATTATTTCTTCTATTAAAGTATCATCGGTATTTACTTCTAAAAATTCAAAAATTTTTTTATAATTTTCAAAAGAATTTAATAACAAATCTTCGTATTTGCAAAGAAACACCTTGGAAGGACTTTTCTTAAAAAAATTGATAAGATTATTGTTATCTCGTAGCCAGCAGTTAGCAGCATGTTCAATCCACTTTTCTTTATTATTTCCGATGCTTTCTAAAAAATCTGAATGTATTCTAATATTAAAATGCCAAGCAGAAACTACTACAGAACGAGGATCTCTTATTATCCCTATAAACTTTGCTTCAGGAAAGAGTTTTTCCAAGAAACTAAAACCATTTCTTTCAGTCAACTGATCATCTTTTATTCCATACCATTTAACCCTTCTACCCTTTGCACCCTTATATCCTGCAAGTTTTATAATAAATTTTCCGATTTCTTTTATATCTTCTTCAGTAAAAACAAGGGCTCCTTGATTAGCTGTAACTTTATCTATAAAAATTACGCTTTTATTATAATTTTCTAAAAATCTCGGAAGTTTTTCAGTAAGCAAATCAAACAAATAATGTTCAGCAGGACAGGAAACCTCGGGATGGTTGTTTAAAATCATCTGTAAAAAAGTTGTTCCAGATTTTGGACTTCCAGTAGCAAATACCAGTTTAATACTCTGTAAAAATTTCCAGTCCATATAAATCCACCTCTTACCGTTTAATCTTTCATATACTCCTCTAATTGTTTTAAGCTAAGCTTTTTTATATTTTCTCTTTGTTTATAAAAGCACTTATACCAATCTATAGTTTTCTTTAAAGCTGTATCCAGATTCCACTTTGGCTTCCAGCCAAGTTTTAACATGGTTTTGCTTATATCAAGCCTTAATATACCTGCCTCATGATAGTACTTATCTTCTATTACTTCGTATTTTCCTTCTCCCCAAAGATCAATTACTTTCTCTACAACTTCCCTTACTGTAGCTAAATCTTTTTCAAAAGGTCCAAAATTCCAGGCTTCTGAGTATTCTATCGGCTCTTCCCACATACGCATAGCAAGAAGAAGATAACCTGAAAGCGGTTCAAAAACATGCTGCCATGGTCTTATAGCCTCGGGATTTCTTATTTTAATAGACTCTCCTTTAGAAAGAGCCTTTACACAATCTGGGATGAGCCTATCAACCTGCCAGTCCCCTCCTCCTATTACATTCCCTGCACGGCAAGTAGCAAGAGGAAGCCCAAAGGATCTTCTATAAGAACTAACCAAAATTTCCACACAAGCTTTGCTTGAGCTATAGGGGTCATATCCTCCAAGTGGATCTATTTCTCTATAACCATAAAACCATTCTTTATTCTCATAACACTTGTCACTGGTTACAACTATTACAACCCTAACACTTTGCGTTTCTCTAACAGCCTCTAAAAGATTTAAAGTTCCTATAACATTTGTTTCATAGGTAATTTTTGGCTCTTTATAAGAAAATCCTACAAGAGATTGAGCAGCTAAATGGAAAACTATTTCAGGCTTATATTCTTTGAAAACTTTTTTTAATTTTCTCTCATCTCTTATGTCTCCTATTATATTAACAATATTTTCTTTGATATTTAAAACTTCAAACAAACTTGGTTTGGTAGGTGGTTCTAAAGAATATCCTATAACTTCTGCACCAAGATTTATAAGCCATAAAGTAAGCCAGCTTCCTTTAAAACCTGTATGTCCGGTAATGAAAATTCTTTTATTTTTATAAAAATCTTCAAACATTTTTTATAAAAAATATTAATTAATCAAATCAAAAAGTTTAAAATTCCTGGCACTAAAATAAATGGCATAGATTATTGGTAAATATCCAGAGGTATTGAGATAATAAAGTTTTTCTGGCTGAATTTTTCTCAAAGCTTCTATATTTCCTATAAAAACATTTTTAAAAACCGCTTTTCCATATTTACACTCTATTTTTAAATTTACTGATTGCACACACCCTGCTTGAGTAATCTCCTGGCAAAATTCAATAGCTTTTTGAAAATCTATAGCAAGTTCTGTTAATTTGGCTTTAATTTCAGAAAAATAAGAAGTTTCTTCTCCTTCTTCAGTAAAAAGTCTTTCTCCCTCTTCATTAATGCAGGCAAGATCCACCACTACAGCCCATTCTTCTCTTCCTTCAAATCTTTGTTTTATTACTGAAAAAGGATACATTTCACATACCTTAGGTATTGCATCTACTTTAAAAAAACCTTCTTCATTTATAAAAACATTTTTTTTATCAACTCCCATTACTGCAAAAGGGAAAAGTTCACCTTCATGGCTTCCGATCATTACAGGATAATACATAGTAGCAGGTAGAATTTCAGAAAACCCAAGCGGTACAATCTCTACTTCTTTCATAAAACTATAATCTAAGGATTTTTTAATTTTTAAATCTTTGTGCTCTTTTTCATTAAGTAAAACAGGATTTTTAAAAGCTCTAAATGGTGCAAACATAAAAATTTTCCTCCTTACAGAGATTTTAAAAAATTTTATACGAAAAACCTGTTTTTGCCAAGTAAAATTATAGAATATAAAAAACCCTCCCTGTGGAGGTTTCCACAGAGAGGGTTTAAGTTTTTAAATTATATTCTTATTATCTCAAGAGTTGAAGGACTAACTGAGGTAAGGAGTTAGCCTGAGCAAGCATTGCTATAGTAGATTGCATTCTGATTTGATAGGTAGTGAACTCAGCCATTTCTTTAGCATAGTCAGTATTTCTAATAACAGATTCCGCCTGTTTGGTATTATCATAGGCAGTTTTCTGAGAGTCATAAATAGACTGCAAATTATTCATAGTAGCACCAATTTGAGCACGCACCTTGTCAACTTTTTTCATGGCTATTTCTGCTATCATCATTCCTATTTCAGCTCCAGAGTTATCTGTTACATCTATAGCAAATAAGTTTTTAAATTCAGAAGCTGTAGTGTTACCAATGTCTATGGTGCCTAAAGCTGAAGAAATACTGCTTAAATCTGCTGAAAAACTGTCATCATTTGCAATATACAGTTCCCCAACTCTTATAGCTGCAGCACTGGTTGTTCCACTTTTAGCAGAAGCTCCCTGAATCAGCTGATCTAAATTCACTGTATCACTGTTATCAACACCTGTTACTTCCACACCTATAGTTTCTCCGTTTGTAGCTGTAAGAACAAGTCTTCCATTGTCCTCCTTAGCTGTAAGATTGGCTCCTGCGGTAGCAGCTTCTCTATTAATCTGTTCTATAAGATCGGTCAATGTTATTGTTTTGTCTATATTTGTAAGACTAAAACTCTTATCTCCTACATAAAATGTCAAAGATACAGTCCCTGTTCCACTTGCAATAGCATTATATTCATTAGCAATACTTACATTTACTGCTTTAGCTTCAAATCCCACATCATATAATTTAGTATTAATTTCATTTGCTATCTTTGCAGCATCTATAATGTAGTTGCTTCCATTTTGATAAGTTGCAGTGATGGATCTTCCTCCAACATCAACTGTGGCACCGCTTGTTAACACATAATTAGTTAAATTTGTAATAGATCCTGTGGTAGAATCAACACTTCCTTGAGAATGAATCATGTGAGCACCAATATTTTGAGCTCTTACATCTGAAATACTAATATATACAGTCTGCTCCATTCTCACACCATAATGGATATACTTACTACTAAAATCTCCATTAAGAAGTTTGATTCCGTTGTATTCTGTATCATTAGCAATTTTCTGAATAGCATCTACAAAATTCATGATTTCCTGTTGTAAAGCTGAACGGGCATTTGGATCATTAATATCATTAGCTGCATTTTGAGTTCTTACATAGATTTCTTGTAATTTATCATAAATTTGACCAGCAGCAGACTCAGCAATTTGCAAAGCAGAAATTCCTGTCTGGATGTTTTTATTACCCTGATCATAAGCTTTGGCAACTGTTCCAAGCATGTCTGCAATAAAAAGTCCTGCAGAGTCATCTGCAGCACTAAGAATTCTTAAACCTGTAGAAAGTCTCAATAAACTTTTGTTCATAGCCCTTTCATTTCTTATAAGGGCTGTATGTGTTTGTGCAGCTGCTTCGTTAAAGTTAATTCTTACAGCCATATGAGCCACCTCCTTTTGTTTTTGTTGTTTTCTTTTTTCTGTATATATTTATCGGCAATCCTTTGAAAAACTTTAATATCTTATTTGAAAGCAAAACAAAATTATCTTTTAAAGAGATTTAAAACTTTTACTTGAAAATTGAAAACTTTGGAATATATTATAGAGTGCTTTTTGTTGAATATATTTAGAAGGAGGATTGTGATATGTCCAAAATTTGTGAAATTTGTGGTAGAAGACCTCGTGTAGGAAATAAAGTTAGTCATTCTGGAAAAAGAGCAAGTAGATGGTGGTATCCTAATATTCAGAAAATAAGAGTAAAATTACCCAATGGACAGGTTAAGAGAATAAAAGTTTGTACCCGTTGTTTAAAAGCTGGAAAAGTTCAAAAAGCTGTAGGCTAAATTAGTTTTCTTTCTACACTTAAAACTCCTTCTACTTTGAAAATGTTAGATATAATTTTATCTAAATGATTTTTATTTGATACCTCTATATAAAAGTCAAAAAAGGCTTTTTTATCTGAAGTTGTTTTTAATTCAGCTTTCAAAATATTACTTTCTGAAGTAGAAATAGCTGAAGATATATTTGCTAAAAGCCCTTTTCTATCTATACACACTATTCTTAAATGAACAGGATAAGTTCTATTATCAAGCTTACCCCATTTTACTTCTATAAATCTTTCTGGATCTAAATCTTTAAGATTAGGACAATCTATTCTATGTACTGATATACCTTTTCCTCTTGTTATATAACCTATCACTTCATCTCCAGGAATTGGTCTACAACATTGAGCTAAATGAAATAAAACATTTTCTGTTCCATCCACTATAATTACATCTTTTGAAGGTTGAGGCAAAATCTCTATTTTTTCTAATTGCTCTGGAATAACTTCTTTCTCTAAGGATATAGTCTCTTTAAATTTTTCTCTGCAAAGTTTAGCTACTTGCTTAGATGTAATTTTTCCACTTCCCACATAATAAAATAAATCTTCTATGGTCTTGATCTTTAAAATTTTAAGTACAGAACGAAAATCTAATTCTTTAGAAAGTATATGAGGAGATATATCAAATTTTTTTAATTCTTTAATTAGTAATTCTTTACCCAAGGAGACAAGTCGTTCTCTTTCTTCTCTGTTAAACCATTGTTTAATCCGGCTTCTTGCTCTACCTGTAACTACAATTTTTAACCAATCTCTGCTTGGTTTTTGATAAGGTGAGGTTTCTATTTTTACTATATCTCCTGTCTGAAGTTTATAGTCTAAAGGCACCAACTTGTCATTAACATAGGCTCTTACACATCTATTTCCTATTTCTGTATGAATAGTATAAGCAAAATCAAGTGGTGTAGCTCCTATAGGAAGAGTTATAACATCTCCTTTTGGAGTGAATACATATATCTCCTCTGGAAATAAATCTAATTTTAAAGAATCAAGAAATTCTCTGGGGTGTTTTAATTCTTTTTGTAATTCTACCAATTTATTAAGCCATTCTAAATATTTATATTGTTGATGTTTTGAAGAAAAAAAACCCTCTTTATAAAGAAAATGTGCAGCAATTCCTTCATTAGCTATCTGATCCATATATTTAGTTCTAATCTGAATTTCTACCTTTTTACCTTCAGGACCAAGCACCGTAGTATGGAGACTCTGATACATATTAGGTTTGGGAAGACTTATATAATCTTTAAACCTTCCAGGAATAGGGGTCCAAAGGGCATGTACCAAACCCAAGGTTTTATAACATTCTTCTACTGTATTCACAATAGCTCTGAAACCAATAATATCATAAATTTGATCTAAATCATTTATAGTAAGATTATATTTCTGAAGTTTTTTATAAATACTATATAAATGTTTAACTCTTCCAAGAACCTTCCCTTTGATATTATTTTTCTCTAATAAATCTTGTAAAATAGACTTTACTTTTTCCACATATTCTTGAGAGGCTGCTACTCTTTTTTCTACCTCCTCTTTTAATTTTTCATATTCTTGAGGATAAAGATATTTAAAACAAAGATCTTCCAGTTCGCTCTTTACCCAATCAATACCCAATCTACCAGCTAAAGGAGCATAAATCTCCAGAGTTTCTTTAGCAATCCTCTGTCTTTTGTGCTCTGGTTGATACTGGAGAGTTCTCATATTATGAAGTCTATCTGCCAGTTTAACTAAAATTACTCTTAAATCCTTAGACATTGCAAAAAGAATTTTTCTTATATTTTCTGCTTGTTTACTGATCTTATTTATAGGACCTGGCAAGTTTTTTAACTTGGTAACACCATCTACAATAAAAGCTACTTCTTTACCAAACTCTTTTTCTATATCTTCCAAAGTAATAGAGGTGTCTTCTACAGCATCATGAAGAAGCCCTGCAGCAATAGTAGGTAAATCTAATTTCATCTGGGCCAAAATATAAGCTACTTCCATAGGATGAGAAAGATAAGGTTCTCCTGATTTTCTAACTTGACCTTCATGCAGACGAGCAGCCCATTCGTAAGCCTTCTCTACCAATCGGGTATTACATCCCGGTAAATAACTCTGAATTTGGTCTAAAATCTTACTTAATGTAACCATCCTAAATATTAAATTTAAATTCTATTTGTTTTTTTACAAGTTAAAAGTTATTTAAAGGAGAATCTTTTTGACTTCTGAAATGATATTTTGATAAGTAAGACCATAGATTTCTCTAAGAGTTTTGAGATCCCCATGTTCTACAAAATTATCAGGCAGGCCTATTCTTTTAAATTTTACTGAAACACCTTCCTCAATTAATAATTCAGAAACAGCAGACCCTAAACCTCCCAGTTTGGCATTTTCTTCTACAGTTAAAATCCTTTGAGTTTTTTTAGCTTGTTCTATAATCAAATCTTTATCCAAAGGTTTTAAAAATCTCACATTTATTACACCTGCAGATATTCCTTCTTTTTCCAGTTCTTGAGATGCTTTTAAAGCCTGATAAACCATATTGCCTATAGCAATGATAGTCAAATCTTTCCCATCTTTAAGTAACTCCGCTTTACCTAAGGGAATTTCTTTAAAATCCCAATCTAATTCTACATTTTCTCCCTCTCCTCTTGGATACCTAATAGCTACGGCTCCAGGATATTTTAAAGCATTATAAAGCATGTGCTGCAATTCATTTTCATCCTTAGGTGCCATTATAATTAAGTTAGGAATAGGTCTTAAATAAGAAAGATCAAAAGCTCCATGATGAGTGGGACCATCTTCTCCTACTAACCCTGCTCTATCTATAGCAAAAATAACTTTAACATTGTTTAAAGCCACATCATGAATAATTTGATCATAAGCCCTTTGTAAAAAAGTAGAATATATAGCACAAACAGGAATAAATCCTTCTAAAGCCAAACCAGTAGCAAAAGTTACAGCATGCTGTTCACAAATTCCTACATCAAAAAATCTATCAGGATATTTTTCTGAAAAAGCTTTAAGCCCTGTTCCTGACCTCATCGCAGCTGTTATAGCAACAAGTCTGGGTTCAATTTCTGCCAATCTTAACATGGTTTTACCAAAAATTTCAGTATAAGTTGGAGGAGCATCTTTCTTTTTCAAAACCTTTCCTGTCTTTACATCAAAAGGTCCAACCCCATGAAAAGTCTCTGGATCCCTTTCAGCATAAGGATATCCTTTACCTTTTTTAGTAATAATATGAAGTAATACAGGCCCCTTTATATTTTTGATGTTTTCTAAAATGGTAATAAGTGATTCTAAATCATGACCATTTATAGGACCTATATATTCAAAATTTAAAGCAGTAAACAAAGCTCCAGGAGAAATTGCTATTTTTAAAACTTCTTCGCCTTTTTTTAGAAAATTTATTATGTTATCTCCTCCAGGAAATTTATAAGCCAAATGTTCTATCTCTTTTTTTATAAATCTTACTAAATTACTTGTTAATCTTTTAGACACAAAAGAAGACAAAGCTCCTACATTAGGAGCTATAGACATTTCATTATCATTAAGAATCACCAAAAGATCCTCTTTTTGAAAACCTGCATTATTTAAACCTTCAAAAGCAAGTCCAGCAGTAATGGCTCCATCTCCGATAACAGCTATAACTTTACCTTCTTCTTGTTTCATCCTTAAAGCTGTAGCTACACCAAGCCCAGCAGAAATAGAGGTGCTACTATGTCCTGTATCCAGAATATCATGAGAACTTTCACTCCTCTTTGGGAAACCCGCAATCCCTTTATATTTTCTTAAAGTTGGGAAACTATTTCTTCTACCTGTAATTATTTTATGAGTATAACACTGATGGCCTACATCCCATATAATCTTATCCTTGGGAGAATTAAAAACATAATGTAAAGCTAAGGTTAACTCCACAGTTCCCAAATTAGGAGCAAGATGGCCTCCATTTTTAGAAACTACTTCTATAATATAATCTCTAATCTCTTGAGCCAAGGCTTTTAAATGTGAAATTTTCATTTTCTTTAAGTCCTCTGGTGAATTAATCATTTTTAAAAACTTAGCCATACTTTAATAGACCCTATTCAAAACAAATTCTGCTATAGCTTTTAAAGGCTGGGCTTTTTCTCCAAAAATGGATAAAACAGAGATTGCTTTATCTATATATGCCTCAGCAAGTTCCTTAGTTTTTTCCAAACCTAAAAGAGCAGGATAAGTTAATTTTTGTTTCTTTACATCAGAAAAAACCTTTTTGCCAAGTTTCTTTTCATCACCTATAATATCTAAAAGGTCATCCACTATTTGAAAAGCCAGACCCAAGTTTTTTCCATAAGAAGATAAAACTTTAATCTCTTTTGTCTTACCTCCCCCTAACAAAGCTCCACTAACGATAGAGGCCTCTATAAGGCGAGTGGTTTTATTAAAATGGATCCATTTTAAAGCTCTTATACTTCCTTTTTTACCTTCCATAAGAAGATCTGCCATCTGACCACCAACCATGCCCTCAAAACCAATAGCTTTGGAAATTATATAAATAGCTTTTAAAAGTCTTGTTTTGCTGACTTTTTTAACCAAGTCTGGATGAGTAAAAAATTCATAAGCAAGTGATTGAAGACCATCTCCTGCTAAAATAGCAGTAGCTTCGTTAAAGGCTTTATGACAAGAAAGTTTGCCTCTTCTGTAATCATCATCATCCATAGCTGGTAAATCATCATGAATTAAAGAATAAGTATGAATACACTCTATACCTGCTGCGAAAAGCAAAATGTTTCTCCAATCCCCTCCTACCACCTCACAACCTGCCAAACAAAGCACAGGTCTAATTCTTTTTCCACCAGCAGAAAGACTATACTTGGCAGCTGTAATAACCTTTGCCCCGTATCCTTTTTCTTCTGGAAAATATTTAAATAAAATTTCTTCTATTTTTTCTTTTTTTTCTTTTAGATAAGATTTTAAATCAAAATTAATTGCCATTTTTAAGAATCTCTATAGCTTTTTCAAATTCTTCTAATCTAAAACCTTCTTTTTCTTTAATAATCACTTCTACTCTTGTTCTGGCATTTTTAAGCTTTTGTTCGCAATAGTAAATTAGTTTAAGCCCTTCTTCATAAAGTTCTATGGCTGTTTCTAAATCAAGATCTTTATTTTCCAGCTGTTTTAAAATATATTCTATTCTTTTTAAAGCCTCTTCAAAATTTAAATCTTTGTTATTTTCTATCATACAGCTATGTCTCCACTTTTTTCACTTCAACTAAAACTTTACCTTTAGAAAAATAAATTTCCAAAAATTGTCCCTCACTAACATCTTGAGCTATTTTTATTATTCTACCATCAGGATAACTTTTTACTATACTATATCCTCTTTGTAAAATATTTAAAGGGGATAAAGAATTAAGAAGTTTCTGTAAACTCTCCAACTTTCTTTCTTTGGTTTCTAAAAAGTTGTTCAAGGCTGATTTTAATCTATTTTTTAAAAATTTAAGCCTTTCTTCTTCCAAACTTATTTTTTCCTGAGGATGTTTTTTTCTTAATCTGTTTTTTATTTCTGTTAAACGGCTTTCTTTAAAGGATAAAAATTTTTCCATTCTTAAAATCAAATTATGCGTATAATCTTTAAGCTGTTTTTCCAGATTATTAATAATTTTAAAAGGATTTCTATTTTCAAGAGTCAATTTTAATTCATAAAGTTGTTTTTCTCTTTTAGAGATAATTATTTCTAAAAGTTGTTGATATTTCTTTTTATAAATTTCAAGTCTTTTAAAAACTTCTTCTTTATCAGGAACCACATCTTCTGCTGCAGCAGTAGGAGTTGGGCATCTTTTATCTGCAATAAGATCACAAATGGTATAATCTATCTCATGGCCTACTGCAGAAACTACAGGAATTTTTGAATCTTTTATACTAAGAATTATTTCTTCTGTATAAAAAGGAGCAAGATCCTCAAAAGAGCCACCACCTCTTGTAATAACAATAATTTCTACATCCTTGAAATACAGATTTATATCTTCTACAGCTTGAGATATTTCTTTTTCTGCACCTTCTCCTTGAACTCTCACAGGATATACTAAAATTTCCAGATCCCATCTATTATGACTTATTTTTAAAAAATCTTTTAAAGCTGCTCCAAAAAGCGAAGTAATGATTGCTATTTTTTTAGGATATAAAGGTAAAGCTTTTTTTCTATTAGGATCAAAAAGGGGTTTATATTTTCTTATAAGTTCTTCTTTTTTTAAAGCTAATAAGCCTTTACCTAAGGGTTCTATTCTTCTAACAATAAAATAACAATCCCCAGAGCGGAGGTAAAAATTAAGTCTTCCGAAACATAAAACTTTTAAACCGTTTTTTAAATAAGGAACAATACTCTGATCTTTATCTGAACTAAAAATCATAGCTTTGAGAGAAGCCTCTTCTTCTATAAGATTAAAATAAACATTACCGTTCTGACTATAACGTAAATTTGCGATCTCTCCTTCTATCCACAAAACCGGGAAATTCTTTTCAATAAGATTTTTTAGATTTAAAGCAATTTCTTTAACAGTAAAATAAAGTTTTTCTTTAAAATCAGTGGTAGAAATTAAGGTTTCATGTCTGTTCATAATTAAAAACTTTAGAATTTTTGTAAAAATTTTAAAGTATTATTTTAAAAATTCAATAGACAAGAGGTTTTGATCTTGACATATTTTAGAAATTTATTATATTTTAATTTAGTTTAAGATCGCGGGGTGGAGCAGCCAGGTAGCTCGTCGGGCTCATAACCCGAAGGTCGTGGGTTCAAATCCCACCCCCGCAACCATTTCTCTTAAAAGTAATTCTTGTTATTTATCAAATTGGGAGGTCTTTTTAATTAAATCATAACTGGAGTTGAAAAGTGAGAGAAATTGAACGAATAAAAAACCAAATTTTAAGACATCTTGTTAAAAATCCTGCTACTTTTTGGGAATTAATTAATTATCAAGATTCCCATCTGGTTAATTTTCTTAATGCTATAAAAGATTTAATGAATTCCGGTATTATTAAATATGAAAAACCTTATTTTTATTTAGTTAAAAAGGATATTAATATAAATCCTTATAACAATCCAGGATGTCTCCATTGTTCTCCTTTTTCTAAAAATCCTTATTGGAAAAAGATCCTAAATAAATTTTTAGAAATTACCAAAAACAGGCCTTTACCTACCAGTGATTTTGATCAGGGCTTTGTAAGACCTGAAGATACTTTAAAAAGAACTGCTTTTATATATGAGAGAGGAGATCTGGAAGATACAGAAATTTTTATACTTGGAGATGATGATTTAATTTCCTTAAGTATGGCACTCACTAAACTTCCTAAACGAATTGTAGTAGTAGAGATTGATGAGAGAATTAACAAATTTATAAAAGAAAAGGCTGAAGAAATAGGTTATAAAAATATAGAAGTTTATAATTATAATGTAATTGACAGCCTTCCAGAACATCTGCATAAACAATTTGATGTATTTGTTACAGATCCTGTAGAAACACAAAAAGGGCTTTTTCTTTTTGTAAGTAGATGTATTAGTGCTTTAAAAGGTGAAGGGTCTGTAGGTTATATGGGATTTACACATAGAGAAGCCTCTTTAAAAAAATGGCATGATTTTCAAAAGTTTCTTATAGATTCTGGCTTTGTATTAACTGATATTTTAAGAGATTTTACTATTTATCCTGAAGAAGAAAATCAATGGGAAGATTTTTATAAAACTTATAAAATTATGAAAGAATTTGATTTGAACCTTCCTACAGTGGATTGGTATAAATCCTGTTTATTAAGATTTGAAGTTGTAGAAGGTCCTAAAATTATAGATATAGAAGTTCCCAAAAATTTAGAAGAATTATATTTTGATGATGAATCCTGGGCAACCCCTTTACCCTCTTACTTAGAAAAAAATAAATAAAGGAGTGATACAATATGGCTTATACTACCTCTGATTTTAAAAGAGGTCTTAAAATAGAATGGGAAGGAAAACCATACGAAATTTTAGAATATCAACATGTAAAAGTTTCTAAAAATCAACCTACTGTAAGAACAAAATTAAAGGATTTAATTACTGGTAGAGTTTTAGAAGTAAATTTTAGAGCTGGAGAGAAATTTGAAAAACCGGATTTTCAGGAAAAAGAAATGCAATATTTATATAAAGACAAAGATCAATATGTCTTTATGGATCTTGAAGACTATGATCAGATCTATGTTGATGAAAAAGATATTGGAGAAGCAGGTAAGTTTTTAAAAGAAAATCTTAATGTGTATGTAATGTATTATAAAGGAAAAGTTATAGGAATAGAACTACCTAACATTGTGGAGTTAGAGGTTATAGACACAGAACCAGGGGTAAGAGGTGATACTGTAGGTTCTGCCACAAAACCTGCTACCTTAGAAACCGGAGCTGTTATTCAGGTTCCTTTATTTATAAATAAAGGTGATAAGATAAAAGTGGACACAAGAACAGGGAAATACATAGAAAGGGCAAGTTAAAATGCTTACTCTTAAAAAACTTCAGGAATTTAAAGAATATTTAGAAAGTGGTGCTTTTATAGAAGACTTTGAAATGAGACCGCCCGATGGTCAAGCAGAAATGCTTGATATGATTGAGCTTCTTTTTGAAATCTGCGAACTGGCAGACGAAGTTATAAGTAAACATTTTTATAAAAAATGGGGAGAAGAAGTTTTAAAGAAATCTTCTTAAATGGTTTATTTTATAAGAGCTAAAAGCTATTATAGATATGCCTTGGATTTATATAAAGATCTACCCCATTTTTTAAAAAAACCTGAAGATCTTAAAAGAAAGGCTCAAGAAATCTTTAAAATAGGTTTAAAAGCTATTTGGTCTCTATCACAAATAAATCCTCCAGAAAAACCTCCTTCTTTGGAAGAATTGTGGGAAAAAACCTTAGAATCTGTAGAACCTGAAGATGTAGATAAATTAAAAAATATTAAAAACATATTATTTTCTGAAGAAAAAAAGCCTGAAAAAATCATAAAAACTGTAGAAACATTTTTAGAAATTATCAAAAAAAATATACAACCTATTTTGTGAAAAATTTAAAAGCTATTAAGATGTATTTTTTCTTTACCAGTTTAATATGTTGTTTGTCAAACAAGATTAAGGAATAATATTTTTAGCAATTGCATAAACTTTGAAAAGTGATATTATAATAAAGGGGTTTTATGGAAAAAGATAGAATTGATGAATTTTTAAAAGTTTTAGCCTGTCCTAAATGTAAAGGGGATTTAGAATACAAAACCTGGGATGGAAAACAGGGATTTTATTGTAAAAAATGTCAGCTTTTTTATCCTATTGTAGATGATATTCCTGTAATGCTTATTGAAGAAGCTGAAAATGTAAAATTAGATTAAAATGAGTCATCCTCAAAAACCTTTTCCTAATCTTTTTTTTCTTGCTATTACTGGAAAAGATCTTTCTTTATGGGAAAAAGTTTTAATTAATTTAGAACCTGATTTGGGAAAAGTTGTTTTACAATCAGAAATATATGATTTTTCTTCTTTTACCTCCTATTATGCTAAAGAAATGGGAGAGACTCTCAAAAAGGGATTTTATTTTTTTGAAAGACTGAGAGAACCTGAATTTTTAATAGATTTAAAACATACATGCTATGAAATTGAAAGAGAACTGGCTGAGCCCTCTGGAAATAGAACAGTAAATCTTGATCCTGGATATATAGCTCTTTCCAAAATTGTTTTATCTACTTTTAAAGACTTTTCACATAGAATTTACATTGGTAAAGGTGTTTTTGCTGAAGTTACTCTAATATTTAAAGGAAAAAGCTTTACAGAGCTTCCTTGGACCTATCCCGATTACAAACAACCTCAAATCATAGCCACATTTAATAAAGTAAGAGAATGGTATAAAAATAAATTAAAAGGATTACAGTGCTTATAGATCATTTAGGAAGAATTATAGAATATTTAAGGATCTCTGTTACAGATCGTTGTAATTTTAGATGTATTTATTGTTTAACTCATCAGAATTGGAAATGGCTCCCTCATGAAGAAATTCTGAGATTTGAGGAAATAGAAAAAATTGTTAAAGTAGGAGCTAAATTAGGAATAAAAAGGATTAGATTAACAGGAGGAGAACCACTTATAAGAAAAAATATAGAAATCCTTGTAGAAAAATTGTCTCAAATTCCCGAAATTGTAGATTTAAGTTTGACTACCAATGGATTCTTTTTAGAAGAGCTTGGGGGAAAATTAAAAAAAGCCGGACTTAAACGTTTAAATATAAGCTTGGATACTTTAAATAAAGAAAAATTTAAAATACTCACAGGAGTAGATGCTTTTGAGAAAGTTTTAAAAGGAATAAATTTAGCTTTGGATTTAGGTTTTAATCCTGTTAAAATAAATGTTGTTGTAATTAAAGGTTTTAATGACGATGAAATTTTAGAACTTGCTAAATTAACTTTTGAAAAACCTTTAGAGGTAAGATTTATAGAATTTATGCCAATAGGAAAAAATTCTTTATGGAATGAAAATCATATTATAACAGCCCAGGAAATAAAAGAAATTTTAAACAAATATTCTCCTTTAATTCCCTCTAACTCTGTAGGAGGAGGACCTGCTAAGGTTTTTAAATGGAAAAATACTTTAGGAAAAATAGGTATAATTTCTCCTATTTCTGAACATTTTTGTTACAAATGTAATAGATTAAGAATTACTCCAGATGGTAGATTAAGGCCTTGTCTTTTTTCAGATAATGAAATAAATTTAAAGCCTATACTAAGAGGAAATAAAGGAACTTTAGAAGAGGCTTTTGAAAGAGCTTTAAGAATTAAACCTGCTAAACATCATCTTAATTTTACTAAAAGACCTATGAGAGCTATAGGAGGTTAAATGCCTAAAAAAGGAGGGAAAGCGCAAGAGAAAAGACACCAAATCTGGATTAGCTCTGGAACTTTAAAATCTGAATTCCCTGATAGAGCTTTGAAACTTTATAAACCTCTCCCTAAGGGAACTTATGTTCTTGTAGAACTTCCTGATCAAAGAAAGGAAGTTTTTATACTTACTCAAGTTTCTTATAAAATACCTTTTGATATAGAAGGTCTTCCTGTGGTATTAAGAAAAGCCAATTTAAAAGAGATGAAAGAGTTTGAGAGAAAATTAGAACTTGAAGAAAAAGGTAAAGAATTTTGTCTTCAATTTGCTAAGGAATTAGGATTACAGATGAATTTAGTAAGAGTAGATTGTTTTTTTGACAGAAGCAAAATTATTTTTTATTATACTGCAGATGGAAGAATAGATTTTAGACAACTAGTAAAGGAATTAGCCAGAGCTTTAAGAATGAGGATTGAAATGCGACAAATAGGGGTAAGAAATGAAACAGCTCTTATAGGAGGAATAGGATTTTGTGGGAGGGAATTCTGCTGTGCCAGGTTTTTAAAACAATTTACACCTCTATCCATAAGAATAGCAAAAGAACAAGGGCTTATTTTGGATCCTAATAAAATTTCAGGTCCCTGTGGCAGACTTCTCTGTTGCTTAGCCTATGAAATGAATGTTTATAAAGAATTTTTAGAAAATCTTCCTAAAATAGGTAATAAAATCAGAATCAATGGCGAATCTTATAAAATTCTTAAATATAACATCTTCCAAAAAGCTGTATATCTGGAAAATAAAGATGGTATGATAATTCAAATACCTGTAAATGACATAAAATCTTTTATAGAAGAACATACAGAAGATATAACTGAAGACCATCTTAAAACTTTAGAAGAGGAGGAATAAATCTATGAAAATCTATCTAACTACTCCGATTTATTATGTTAATGCTTATCCTCATTTAGGGCATGCTTATACTACAATTGTGGTAGATACACTTGCAAGATTTTATAGATTAAAAAATTGGGAAGTCTTCTTTTTAACAGGAACTGATGAACACGGAGATAAGATTCAAAAATCAGCAAAAGATAAAGGAAAAAATCCTCAGACTTTTGTTGATGAAATTAGTTCAGTTTTTAAGAAAAACTGGGATTATTTTGGTTTAACTTACAATAAATTTATAAGAACTACTTATCCTGAACATAAAAAGGTTGTTCAGTTTGTTTTGCAAAGACTTTATGAGAAAGGAGAGATTTATTTAGATGAATATGAAGGTTTATATTGTTTTGGTTGTGAAAGATTTCTTACCAATAAAGAACTTGATGAAGAAGGAAGGTGTAAAGATCATAAAACCAGACCAGAATATATAAAAGAAAAAAACTATTTTTTTAATTTAGAAAAATACAGAAACTGGTTAAAAGACTACATTCATAAGAACGATTTGATTTATCCTGAATTTTACAAAGAGGAAGTTTTAAATATGTTAGAAGAAGAGCTTCCTCCCCTTTGTATATCTCGCCCTAAAACCAGGCTTTCCTGGGGAATAGAGCTTCCTTTTGATACTAATTATGTAACTTATGTTTGGTTTGATGCTTTACTTAATTATTTAACAGGAATAGAATATCCTGATAATCCTCAATGGAAAGATTGGTGGGAAAATGCCCATCATATTATAGCAAAAGATATCTTGAAACCTCATGCTATTTACTGGCCTATTATGCTAAAAGCTTTGGATTTACCAGTTTATAAAAAACTTCTGGTTCATGGATACTGGTTAGTTGATAAACTAAAGATGTCAAAATCCTTGGGAAATATTGTAGATCCTGTAGAACTTGCTAAAAAATTCGGAAAAGATCAATTAAGATATTTTCTCTTAAGAGAAATGGCTTTTGGTTATGATGGAGAATTCAGTTTGCAAGCTTTTATTACAAGAATTAATGCAGATTTAGCTAATGATTATGGAAATTTGATTTATAGAACTTTAAATTTAGTAGAAAAGTATTTTGAAAGTAAAGTTCCGCAGTTGGAAGAGCTTAAAGATGAAGATAAAAATTATCTCGCTTTGATTGAGAAAGCTTTAAAAGAATATGAAAATCTTTTTACCAGGTTTCAATTTCACAAAGCTTTGGAAAAACTCTGGGAAGCTATAAGAGAAGGAAATGTCTATATAGATCGCACAGCTCCATGGAACGAAATAAAAAAGGGGAATAAAAAAAGAACTGCTACCATTTTAAAAATTATATTAGAAGCTATTAAAAGTTTTGCTATTGCTCTTTATCCTGTTATGCCAGAAAGTTCTCAAATTCTTTTAAATAATCTTGGTTATGATAAAAATCTCATTTGGGAAGATGTTTTAAATTTCAAGGGTTTGAAAGAAAATGTTTTGATTACCAAAGGAAAACCTCTTTTCCCAAGAATAGATGAAAAAATTTTAGAAAAAGCTGAAAAAGGAGAAAAGTCTATGGAAGAAAAGAAAGAAAAACCAGAATTATTATCTATAGAGGAGTTTCAAAAATTAGATCTTAGAATAGGTAAAATTATTTCTGCAGAAAAGGTTAAAGGAACAGACAGACTTTTAAAATTAGAAATTTTATGTCCTGAAAAAAGGCAAATTGTTTCTGGAATAGCGGAATATTATAAACCTGAAGATTTAATAGGGAAGGAAGTGGTATTAGTAGCAAATTTAAAGCCAGCCAAAATAAGAGGTGTATTATCAGAAGGGATGATATTAGCTGCAAAAGATAAAAATGGACTTTGCTTAATAATCCCGGAAAAAGAGGTGGAACCAGGTGCAAAAGTTAAATAAAATTAAGGGCTGGTTTAGCCCGGAGGCCAGCCCATTTCTCTTCCTGCTAAAATATGGAAATGAATATGAAATACAGTCTGTCCTGCCTCTTCTTTACAATTAACAACTACTCTGTAACCTCTATCCGCAAAACCAAGATCCTTGGCTAATTTATTTATCACTAAATAAATATGACCTATAAGATCTTTGTCATCTTCTGTAAGCTCTAAAAGTGTAGAAATGTGCTTTTTTGGAATTACTAAAATATGAAAAGGTGCTTGAGGATTAATATCATGAAAAGCTAATACTTTATCATCTTCATAAATTATGTTAGCAGGAATCTCTTTCTTAGCAATTTTACAAAAAATGCAATCCATAACCCAACTCCTAAGTTAATTTTAATTCTCTTATTTGAAAATTGTAAAACATAAAAAATTTAAGTCAAGATTTTTAAACAAAATAGCCCCCGAAGGGGCTGAGGTGTGGTATGAAGGTTAAAATGCCAAGTTCCATCTTACACCATAAACGAATCCTTCTTTATCTTCTTGATCGCTTTTGTAATTATCATTTAAATACTGAAAATCTAAAGTAATATCTGAACTTAATCTATCTTGTGTAAAAAGAGGAAATTTAGCATAAGCTTCTATAGCATGAGTATTAGAAATATCAGCTCTATCAGCTCCATCTAAATAGGCATACCCAATTCCAAGTTCATTTCCTCCTCTACCAAGAAAACTAAAGGGAATGTTTACTCCAAAAGAAATAAGATATTCATAATCAATCTGAGCCTTATCATCCTGCCATCCTGCTCTTAAAAAGGCTCCTAATTTGTCTTTTATAATATCTTGATCCACAGAAATACCTATCCCTTTAAGCCTCTCTTTTTCAGTATCTGTCCAATTAGGAAATCTTTTATTAGTCATAAAACCATAAATTCTATAGTTACCCTCTCCAAGAGAATTTTCCCAATGGTATCCCAATTGCAAAGCATAATATTGATAAAAAGTATTAACATCAGTATCCTTAGTTTGCATACCAAGTAATTTTATTGAAATAGGTCCTTTATTAAACTCAGCCACTGCACCCAGATCATAACTTGGAGGTGTAGTTAAAGGGGTATTTACAAATACATCATTCATGAATTGAGAAATTTCATCATTTGCAAATCTATTATCATCTATATAAACAGTAGCATCAATAATTCCTAAGGTCAATTTTAAGGAAGTATCTTTATCAAAGTTAAAATCATGAGCATACCAAAGTTCTAAAACAGCATCTTGATCTTTATGACCGTTTATATTTTTAACATCATCTTCTAAATCATCTGCATTAGGTGCAAGATTAAAAGGTGATACATCTTTCAATCCATTACCACTGGCAAAGCTACCTGTAATATGAAACTCATCCACATCAGTTGGAGTAAAAGATAAACCCAAATCTACAGCTCCAGAACCACGATCATGATCTTTAAAATTTCCTTGTGTTTTATCTAAATATTGATAAACACCTGTAAAAGTACCTTCAAAAGAGATTTTACCATTTAAGTCATAAGCAAAAACCGAAATACTGGGGACCAATAATAAACTTCCCATTGCCAAAGCAAAAGCGGTTTTCCTCATGATATCCCTCCTTTATATTATTTATAGGGTTTTAACAAATCCACCACTTCTTTAAATTTCGTAGAAGCCTTTTTAAGTGCTTCTGAAATTTCCTCAGTACCTTCTATTTGTTTTATTTTCTCAGCCCATCTTTCAAATTCCTCTGCATGCTCTTGAGCATGCTCAATCCAGTGAGATATAAGATGTTTAATTTTAGCCATATCGTTTGAAAATTTTTCCATTTATTTCTCCTTTGTAAAATTTTATAAAAATTTGTATTAACATATTTTAAAAATTTTTCAATAGTTTATATTCAATATTTACTTTTTATCCTATTCCTAACAATTTACCAATATTATACACAAGAAAAGACATAATCCAAGGAAGTAGTGTATAAATCAAAAAAGTCTGTCCCAAAAGTTTCCAACCAAATTCTGCTCTTAAAGCAAAAGCAAATACCATGCAGGGCCAATAAAGAAGAACAAAAACTAAATAGGAATAAGCACTCAAAGGAGTAAAAGCTTTTCTAATATTGGCTTTCCACCCACCTTCCTCTTCCTCAGCTTCAAAAATTCCAGATTTTAGAGAAAACATATTCTTAACAGCTTCTTTAAAAGCAAAACTTAAACCTATTATTTGCTCTTTTAAATCCTGCCCAAAAGAAGTTTTTTCTTCTACTTCTTTTTCCTTTTTAGCACTATATATCTCGACCATGGTGGTTACTACCACCTCTTTTGCTACTATGCCTGTAACAAGAGCTGAAACAGCCTCCCATTTACCAAAACCAAGTGGAGAAAACACAGGGCTTATAGCTTTTCCAATACCTGCTAAAAGTGTTTTATCCTTTGGAGCACCGTAAGGAATATTTAAAAGAACCCAGACTAAAATAGAAGCTGCTAAAATAAAAGTTCCTGCTTTTATAAGAAAATGTTTTAATTTCTCCCAAGTATAAATAGAAAGGTATTTTAAAGTAGGCATTCTATAAGGTGGCAATTCCATAACAAAAATTGGTTTCATTCCTTTATAAATAGTTTTACTCAAAATTATTCCTAAAATAACTGCTACAATAATCCCCAAAATATACAGAGACCAGATTACAGTACCTCCGTATTGAGCAAAAAAAAGCCCTGCAAATAAAACATATACAGGAAGTCTTGCACTACAGGACATACAAGGACAGAGGAGAGCTGCAAGTTTTCTATCTCTATCTGTTTCAAGAACTCTTGTTCCATAGATAGAGGGAACATTGCAACCAAAACCTATTACCAAAGGAATAAAAGATTTCCCATGAAGACCAAAACTATGCATTATTCTATCCATTACAAAAGCTGCTCTTGCTAAATAACCACTTCCTTCAAGAAAGGTTATAGCAAGCATAAAGATTCCAATTAAGGGGACAAAAACAAGAACAGCCCCTACTCCTCCAATTATCCCATCAACAATAAGAAATTTAAACCATTCTGCAGCCCCTATATTATTAAGACCAACTGAAACCCATTTCCCTATGAAGCCTATAAATCCATCAATCCAATCACAAAAAGGTCCCCCAAAGTCAAAAGCCAATTTAAAAACTAACCACATTATAGCTAAGAAAATAGGAATTCCCAAAATACGATTTAAAACTATTTTATCCACTCTTTCTGTAAAATCTGAAGTAACCTTTTCCTTTTTCTTTACCATTTCCTTGACAATACCATGAGCTAAACCATAACGTATATCTGCCAAAATTGATTCTATATCTTCATCATAGGTCTTTATTAAAGGTTCTCTTATTTTCTCCAATTTCTCTAAAAATTCTGAATTATTAATAAGACCTGTTTCCTTTAATATAAGTTCATCTCCTTCAAGAAGTTTTAAACAAAGCCATCGTGAAGGATATTTAGCCACAAGTTCCATATTTTCTTTTTTTATTAGCTCTTCCAGATTTTCTAAAGCTTTTTCTATTTTTTCTCCATAGTTAAGGATTTTTGGTTTATAACCCTCTTTATTTCCAGCTATTTTTTTTACTGTAAAAAGAAGTTCTTTTACCCCTTCTCCTTTAGTAGCCACAGTAGGAACCACATTTATTCCTAAAGCTTCTTCTAAGCCTTTTATGTTAATTTCCAATCTTTTTTTTTAGCTTCATCAACCATGTTTAAAGCAACTATTATAGGGATTCCAAGCTCTAAAATCTGTAAAAGTAAATACAGATTTCTCTCAAGATTAGTAGTATCCACAACATCTATCACAAGATCGGGTTTTTCCTTTATCAGAAAATCTCTTGCAATAATTTCTTCCTGAGTATAAGGACTTAAGCTATAAGTCCCTGGAAGATCAACTAAGTTTACAGTTAACCCATCAAATTTAAAAATAGCTGTTTTCTTTTCTACAGTTACACCTGGCCAGTTTCCCACCTGAAGTCTTGTTCCAGCAATAGCATTTATGAGAGTAGATTTGCCTGTGTTAGGATTTCCTATCACTGCAACGGTTATCTCTTTCATCACTTCACCTCCTCAATCTCTATATTTTCTGCCTCGCTTTTTCTTAGAGAGAGATGATAGTTTTTAATAACTATATCTATAGGATCTCCGAGAGGTGCTACTTTTTCTACATAAACAATTTCACCTGGTACTATCCCCATATCCATCAATCTTCTTTTTAAAGATCCAGTAATTGTAAGTTTTACAATTTTTCCTTTTTCTTTTGGTTTAAGCTCACTTAGTTTCATACCTCCCTCCTCCTTATAAGATTTTTTACAAGTCTCTTAGCATAATAATTACCTCTCCTGTTATTCAGATTAAACCCCTAATTTTAAATTGAAATTTAAATTGTATTTCATTTTCAATTATTATTTAAAAAAATTTTTTTATAATTATCTTTTTTTTATACCTAAATACGATTCAATTTTATTTTGGATATTAAACAAATATTCCACAAGTAAAGGATCGCAGTTAAAGATCCTGGTTTACTTAAAATTTCTCTACTTAACCTCATGACAATCTCTTTACCATTATTTTCATAGCCATTCCTCGTCCTATAGCTATTCTTGATCCATCCACTTTAACAAGCATAGGTCCCCAACCTGTATTATTTAAAATTTCAACAATTTTTCCAGGCATTAATCCCATGCTTTCCAAACGAAAAATTATGCCCTTTCCCATTCCTCTTCCTGTAGATAAAATATTTATGATTTCTCCTTTTTCTCCGCTCTGTAAAAGTCCTAAGGGTAACATATATTTCCTCCTTTTTAAAGTAATTGAAATTAAATTTCAATTACTTTTATATCATAAAAAAATTAAAAAGTCAAGTATCCTTCGTAAAAAATTTTTAAATTTTTAAACCTTGACCAAAAAGAAATTTTCCATTATAAAATTTTTATATAAGCTTTTAAAGAGGTGAGTTATGGAGCTTTCTCTTTTATTTATTATAATAGTTGTTCTATTTATTTTGCAGGCTTCTATAAAAATTGTTAACGAATATGAAAGGGCTGTTGTATTAAGATTAGGAAAATTTTTGGCAGTAAAAGGACCTGGATTAATTGTTTTATTTCCTATTATTGATAAAATGGTTAAAATAGACCTGAGAACAGTAACTTTGGATGTTCCTCCCCAGGAAGTTATTACAAAAGATAATGTTTCAATAAGAGTAAGTGCGGTAGTTTATTATAGAGTTATGGATCCTGAAAAAGCTTTTTTGCAAGTAGAAGATTACTCTTATGCTACCAGTCAATTAGCTCAAACTACTTTAAGAAGTATCTGTGGCCAAGTAGAACTTGATGAAGTCCTTGCAGAAAGAGAAAAGCTTAATATTAAACTTCAGGAAATTTTAGATGCTGATACAGAACCCTGGGGTGTAAAAGTCTCAAAAGTAGAAATAAAAGAAATAGACCTTCCAGAAGAGATGAAAAGAGCCATGGCTAAACAAGCTGAAGCAGAAAGAGAAAGAAGAGCTAAGATTATTAGTGCTGATGGAGAATACCAAGCTGCTAAAACCTTATTAGATGCAGCTCAAATAATGGCACAAAATCCTGTTGCTTTACAGCTTCGTTATCTTCAAACTCTTATAGAAATTGCTACTGAGAAAAATTCAACTATTCTATTTCCCTTACCTTTAGAATTATTAAAGGCTCTTTCAACAGATTCTAAATGACTTTTAAATACCTGATTTTTATTAAGAAAATTTTCACATATAGTATTAAATTGTTAAATAAATTTGTATTATAAAAAAATTATAGGGGGTTTAAATTATGGATAAAGAGTTTGTTAAAAAGTTTGCTGAAAAGTATTCTGATATAAAAGATTTATTTGAAAAGCACCAAGCTCTTGAAAAAGAAGTTGATGAATTAAGTAAAAAATTATATCTAACTCAGGAAGAAGAAGTTAAAGTTAAACAGCTTAAAAAAGAAAAATTGCACATAAAAGAAAAAATATATCAGCTTATTAAAAATTATGAAGGAGTTGAAATAGATTAATTAAAAGCAAATAGCTTTTAAAACTTTTTAAAGTACACCTAAAATCTTATAAAGAGGGGGATTTAGCTTTGGGTGAGATAATGACAGGTGCTAAAATGATAGTAGAAGCTCTAAAGAAAGAAGGAGTTGAAGTTATTTTTGGTTATCCTGGAGGAGCTGTTATAGATATTTATGATGAATTATATAAAACCCCAGAAATTAAACATGTTTTGGTTAGACATGAACAAGGAGCTGCTCATGCAGCTGATGGATATGCCAGATCTACAGGAAAAGTTGGTGTAGCTTTGGTTACTTCTGGACCAGGAGCTACTAATACAGTAACAGGGATTGCTACAGCTTATATGGACTCTATTCCTATAGTAGTTTTAACAGGTCAAGTTCCCACTAAATTGATAGGAAACGATGCTTTCCAAGAGGTTGATATCACAGGAATAACCAGACCTATTACCAAACATAATTTTTTAGTAAAAAAAATTGAAGATCTTCCAAAAATATTAAAAGCGGCTTTTTATATTGCCAAAACAGGAAGACCTGGTCCTGTTTTGGTAGACCTTCCTAAGGATATTCAACAAGCTAAAGGAGAATTTAATTATCCTGAAGAGATAAAGTTAAGAAGCTACAATCCTGTATATGAACCCCATATAAAACAAATAGAAAAAGCTTATACATTGTTAGAACAAGCTGAAAGACCTGTATTAATGTTAGGAGGAGGTGTTATAGCTTCTAATGCTTCAGAAGAAGCTGTTAAATTAGCAGAAAAACTTAATTTACCTGTAGTAATGACTTTAATGGGTTTAGGAGCATTCCCAGGAGAGCATTATCAAGCCTTGGGAATGCTTGGTATGCATGGAACCTATTATGCTAATATGGCTGTAGCTAATTGTGATGTTTTATTAGCAGTAGGAGCAAGATTTGATGATAGAGTGACAGGAAAAGTTGATGCCTTTGCTCCAGGAGCAAAAATTATCCATATTGATATAGATCCCACTTCTATTCAAAAAAATGTAAAAGTTGATGTGCCTATTGTAGCAGATTGTAAAAGAGCCCTTACAAGACTCCTTGAAGTAACTAAATTAGTAGGAAGACCTAAAAAATATTGGAAAGAAAGATTTAAAGATTGGTGGGAACAAATTGATATATGGAAAAAGAGATATCCTCTTTCTTATAAAGAAGATCCTAATTATATAAAACCCCAATTTGTAATAGAAAAACTCTATGAATTAACCAAAGGCGAGGCTATTGTTGCTACAGAAGTAGGACAAAATCAGATGTGGACAGCGCTTTTTTACAAATTTAAATATCCCAGAACTCTTATAACCTCAGGTGGTTTAGGAACAATGGGCTTTGGGTTCCCTGCTTCTATAGGCGCTCAAATGGGTAATCCTGAAAAATTAGTTATAGATATTGCAGGAGATGGTTCCATCCAGATGAATATACAGGAACTTGCTACTGCTATGGAGCAAAAACTCCCTATAAAAATTATCATTTTGAATAATGGATATTTAGGTATGGTTCGTCAATGGCAAGAATTATTTTATGGTAAAAGATATTCTGCGGTTAAATTTAATGTATTACCTGATTTTGTAAAATTAGCAGAAGCCTATGGAGCAGTAGGAATAAGAATTACCAGACCAGAAGAAGTAGAACCAACATTAAAAAAAATATTATCTATGAATACCTTAGTTATTTTAGATGTTCATATATCTCCTGAAGAAGGCGTATTTCCTATGGTGCCTGCAGGAAAAGCTACTACAGAAATGATTTTAGTATAAGGAGGATAAGTAATGTCTGAAAAAAGGCATACTCTTTCTGTGTTAGTAGAAAATACTCCAGGTGCTTTAGCACGTATCGCAGGACTTTTTAGTGGACGAGGTTTTAATATAGATAGTTTATGTGTAGCAGAAACCTTAGATCCTACCTTATCTCATTTAACTTTAGTAACCCATGGTGATGATCAAATAATAGAACAAATCATTAAACAGCTCAGAAGACTTGTAGATGTTTATAAAGTAGTTAATGTTACTGAAGAAGGAGAATATGTAGAAAGAGAGATGGCTTTAATAAAAGTTAGAGCTGAAAAAGAGAATAGAGAAGAAATTTTTAGAATTTGTGAAATTTTTAGATGTAAAATTGTAGATGTTAGTCCAAGATCTTATGTAGTTGAAGTAACCGGAGATAAAAATAAATTAGAAGCAGTAATAGAGCTTTTAAAACCTATGGGAATTAAAGAAATTGTAAGAACTGGAATCATTGCTATGAAAAGAGAGAAAAAATCTACTTAAAATTTTTTCAAAAATATCCTCTTGATTTTTCTATTTATCAAGTTATAAATGTCTATGTAAAATTTCCTAAGGAAAAAATATAGATGAGGTGAAGAGATGCTTAAATTGAATTTAGAAAAAGAGGAGCTTTTACCTGAAGAAATAAAAGCTTTTGAAGAGGCTTTTAAAAGGTGTGCCAGAAGGATAATACTTGCTACTACTTTGGCAGGATCAGGGCATCCTGGAGGCTCTTTATCTTCTTTAAGTTTACTTTTAGTAGTTTATGCTTTAGCCAAGGTTGATCCTCAAAATCCCCGTAAACCCGATAGAGATAGAGTAGTTATTAGCCATGGTCATATAAGTCCTGGAGTTTATAGTGTACTTTGTGAATATGGTTTTTTTTCTGAAGAACCTTTTTTAATGGAATTTAGAAGAGCAGGTTCTGCATTTGCAGGGCATGTAGAACAGGCTGTTCCTGGAATTGAATGGAATACTGGTAATTTAGGACAGGGATTATCCGCAGCTTGTGGAATGGCCAAAGCCTTAAAATTAAAAAATCTTAACAACTATGTTTTTTGTTTAATGGGAGATGGTGAACAACAAAAAGGTCAAGTAATAGAAGCAAGACGTTGGGCAGTTAAATTTGGATTAAATAATTTAGTTACTCTAATAGATTATAACAAACTCCAGATAGGTGGTGATACTTATAAAGTAATGCCTCAAAAATTAAAAGATGAAATACTTGCCACATCTTGGAATGTTATAGAAATAGACGGACATAATTATTCTGAAATTTTCAAAGCTTTAAGAAAGGCTTTGAAAAAAGAAGTGGAGGATCCTTCTAAACCTACTGCTATTTTAGCCCATACTATTATGGGAAAAGGCATATCTTTTATGGAAAATGATCCGAAATGGCATGGAATGGCTTTACCAGAAGATTTAGCTAAAAAAGCTTTAGAAGAACTGGGATTTGATCCCTCTGAACTTGATATTTTAAAAGCAAAGAGAAAAAATTGGAATATATCTTTTCCACATCAATCTCATGATCCTCTTCCTGTAAAAATAGAAATACCTGAACCTACTATTTACTCTCCTGAAACTAAGACAGATTGTAGAAGCGCTTATGGAAAAGCATTATTAAAATTGTCAGAAAAAAATAATTTACCCAATCAATCTCCTAAAATTCTTGGTCTTACCTGCGATTTAGAGGGTTCTGTTAAAATGACTGGTTTAAAAAAACATTCACCTCATGCCTTTTTTGAATCAGGTATTCAAGAACATCATACTGCCTCTGTAGCAGGTGCTTTATCTAAGGAAGGTTTCTTGGTATTCTTTTCTACTTTTGGAGTTTTTGCAGTAGATGAAGTATATAATCAATTAAGAATAAATTCCCTTAATAAATCTGCTTTAAAAATAGTTTCAACTCACTTAGGAGCTGATGTCGGAGAAGATGGTCCCACCCATCAGTGCATAGATTATTTAGGATTACTTTTTAATCTAACAGATTTTGAAATATATATACCTGCTGATCCTAATCAAACTGATCATATTATCAGATTCATAGCAAACAGACCAGGAAATATTTTTGTAGGAATGGGAAGGTCTAAAATTCCTATAATTACAAAAGAAGATGGAACTCCTTATTTTGACAAAAATTATAAATTTGAAGCTGGTAAAGCAGATTGGATAAGATATGGATCAAAAGGTGTAATCATTACTTATGGAACTATGACCTATTATGCTTTATCTGCCTGGAAAATTCTTAAAGATAAAGGATTAGATGTAAGTTTATTAAATATCGCCTCCATTAGACCATTACCTGAAAAAGATATACTAAGATCTTCAGAATTGAAAAATATTTTAGTAGTTGAGGATCATTTAATTGAAACTGGATTAGGAAGCAAAATTGCTTCTTTCTTAGCTTTAAATAACAAATCTGTTAATTTAAAATTATTGGGACATAAAGGACCTTTATCTTCTGGTAAACCTCATGAATTATTTAAAATATCTGGTTTAGATCCAGAAAACATTGCCAATACTATGGAAAAGTTAATTAATGCCTGAATTAGAAGCCTTTTCTGAAGATAAAAAGCAAGGTTTAGTAGAACATTTAATTGAACTAAGAAGTTGTCTAATTAAAGCTTTTATAGGATGGATAATAGGTGCTATTATAGCTTATATTTTAGCTGAGAAGATTATAAACATTTTGATTTTTCCTTTATATAAAGCTATTCCTTCTCAATCTAAAGTTTTTTTTAAAACCTTCCCTGAAGTGTTTTCTATTTATATAAAACTTTCTTTAATCGGAGGTTTTATTTTAGGAAGTCCTTATATTTTTTATCAATTATGGTCTTTTATAGCTCCAGGTTTATATCCTCATGAAAAAAAATGGGTTAAAAGTGCTATATTTTTAACATGTTTCGCTTTTTTAATAGGTGATATAATAGCTTATTTTATTTTTCTTCCTTCTATTTTAAAATTTCTCTATTCTTTTGGAGAAAAGTTTTTAGTGTTTAAACCTTTTTTAAAAGATTATATTAATTTTACTCTGAAGTTTTTTATTATATTTGGGGTTATTTTTCAAATACCTTCTTTTCTTTTACTTCTTTCCAAATTAGAAATAGTTTCAGTTGAAGAATTAAAAAGATTTAGACCTTATGCTATTATTTTGGCTTTTTTAATTGCAGCTATTGTTACAGGTGGAGCTGATCCTTTAAATCAAATTCTTTTAGCTATCCCCTTGACACTACTTTATGAAACAGGTATAATTTTAATTAAGATGACTTCTTTAAAAAAAGGAGGTTAATTATGTTCCCCAATTTAGGTGGACAAGAGTTATTTATTATTTTATTTTTAGCACTATTACTTTTTGGTGCTAAAAGATTACCGGAAGTAGGAGCCGGGCTTGGTAAAGGAATTAGAGCTTTTAAAGAATCTTTAAAAGCTGCTGATGTTAAAGAAGATTTAGAAAAATTGGAAGGAAAAAATAGTCCCTCTGCTACTACCAATACTTCCTCTGAAGAGGCAGTTTCCAAAAAAGCTTAATTTTATATTGTGCAAGCCTTTATTTTAGCTGCTGGTAAAGGAACACGTTTATATCCTTTTACTAATATCATTCCTAAACCTCTTTTCCCTATCCTGGGAAAGCCTATAATAAATATAATTCTTGATCAGTTAATAAATACAGGAATAAAAAGAATTGGAATAAATACATTTTATCTTAAAAATAAACTTATCAATTTTTTAAAAAATTACCAGAAAAAACATCCTGAAATTGAACTTCAAATTTTTGAAGAACCCGAACTTTTAGGAACTGGTGGCGCAATCTTAAATGCTAAAAATTTTTTTAAAGAACCTACTTTGATCATAAATTCTGACATCCTTACTAACTTAAATTTCAAAACTCTGTTTGATCATCATTTTTCTTCAGCTTTTCCTATTACTATGGTGCTTTATAAAGGTGAAAATAACAATGTTTTGATAGACCACAAATCTAATACTGTTTCAGGATTTAGATTAAAAGAAGGGGTTCTTTTTAACTATGCAGGAATACAAATTATTAATCCTGATATAATTTCTCATTTTTCTTATAAAACTGACCTTATAGAAATTTATCAAGATTTATTGAATTCAGGAATAAAAATTTTTGCTTTTATCTCTACTAATAATTATTTTAAAGACATTGGAACAATTTCAAATTATTTAGCCTGTCATGAGGATATTTTGATAAAAAAAATAAATATTCCTTTTGTCCCTTTTTCTTATGCTAATTCAATTGTAATAAAAAATGCTAAAGTTGGCAATAATGTGATTTTTAAAAACTGGGTTTTTATAGACAATGGAACTTTTATAGAAGATAATACAATTTTGTCAAAAACTGTTTCCTGGAAAGGAGCTTATATAAAAACAGGGATTTATAGTAATTGTATTTTAGTATGATAAAAAGTATAACTAAGTTTTTAAAAAAAATAAATCTTTCTTATAATAAAATAGAACCATTAATTGGAGATGGATCAAATAGAAAATTTTTTAGAATTTATTTAAAAAAAAGCTCCTTGATCCTTATTTTACCACAGGAAGGAGAATATGGTTTAAAAGAAGCCTGTAGTTATTATGAATTAGGAAAATTTTTTTATAAAAATAATATTCCTGTTCCTAAAATAGAATTTTTTGATCATGAAAAAGGTATTCTTTTAGTAGAAGATTTAGGAAATATAAGACTCTTTGATATTAAAGATTTTTCTCATAGATATTATAAAGAAAGCATTCAAATTTTAATAAAATTCCAAAAACTTGTTTCTTTGTTCCCTATTGAAAAAACCTTAGATAATTCTGTTTATGATTTTAATTTTTTATGGGAAAAAGAAATTAAATATTTTTTAGATTGGTATATGAAAAAATATAAAAAAATCATCTTACCTGATAGTTTTATAAAAGAAATATTTTATTGGGCTAAAGAAGAAGCAAAGTTTATAGATCAAGTTGTTATGCATAGAGATTTTCAAAGTAAAAATTTAATGATAAAAAATAATAGAATTTATTTGATTGATTTTCAAGGTGCAAGAATAGGACCTCCATCTTATGACTTGGTTTCTTTACTTCATGATCCTTATGTAAGATTTTTCAATGATTTAAAAACAATATCCTTATGGATTGAATATTATTTAGAAATGACCGATTATTCTGCAAATTCTTTTTTTAAAGAATTCTATTTTTTAAGTATTGTAAGACTGATGCAGGCTTTAGCTGCTTATTGCAAGTTAAGCATCTTGGGAAAACACTGGTTTAAAACATATATTCCTATTGCAGAAAAAAAACTATTTTATTTGATGTATAATTTATATCCTAAATTATATAAAACTTTTAAAGAATTTCTTTAACCAAAAAAATAAAGAGGGAGAGCTGGAATCCTCTCCCTCTTTATTTTTAAAGAGTTTATTAAAATATTTATTCTTCAGGTTTTTCTACACCAGCTTCCAAGCCCATACCTACACCTGGAAGTCCAAACATTACTGTGCTACCAGTGGAAAAATATTCCAGTTTCCCTTCTCTAACCAGTTCATTAGCAGCATTCTTAATTTCACGAGGGTTAGCACCTGGAATCTCTCTTTGTAAATCTTTTAAATAAATTTTAGTTTTACCACCTTTTTTAATCTTAGCTTCCATTACTTCCAAAATTTTTTGCTTTAATTCTGCTTTATCCATCTTATCTCACCCCTTTTTAATTTTTATTTAATTTCAATATGTTTTGTAAACTTAAAGTGTGTAGAAGTTCTATAAGTAGTATAAGCAAGCCTGTAATCATCAATACTCTTTTCAGTAAATGGAATGTCAGTCAATTCAAAGAATTTCTCCCAACCAATTCTTTCAATCCAATCTCCCACTCTTTCATACTTATTAGCATGCTGAGAGTAAACTTCAAGAATGTGCTTAATCCATTTTACAGCAGTAGGCCAACGCGGAGGTTCATTAGGAATAAAAGGTATTACAACTCTGGAGAATTTAGGAGGTGAAATTCTATTAGTAACCTTTCCTCCTACCACAATAGCAATACCATCGCCTTCACCATCAGCAATAGGCATAGCTGGACACATAGTATAACAGTTTCCACAGAACATACAGCGTTCAGCATTTACTCTAACGGTTTTCTTCTTTTGTCCATCAATTTCTACAGTAGCAGGTTTAATAGCACCTAAAGGACATGCAGCTATAGCTAAAGGTATTTCACATACATGTTGAATCCTGTCATCTTCTACCATAGGGGGTTTTCTGTGAATACCAACAATAGCAATATCAGAACAATGAACAGCTCCACACATATTCAAACAACAAGCTAAAGCTAATCTTGTTTTAGCAGGAAGTTTATGGGAACCAAAATATTCAAAAAGTTCATCCATAATAGACTTAACCACTCCAGAAGCATCAATAGCAGGAGTATGACAATGAATCCATCCCTGAGTATGAACAATATTACTTACACTTGCACCTGTTCCACCAATAGGAAATTTGTAAGAACCATTAGGATGTTTTCTATTCTTCAAATCCTCAATAAGTGCTTTTAATTTCTCTTCAGAATCAACATGAAATTCTACATTATTACGGGTAGTCCAACGCACATAACCATCACAGTATTTATCAGCAATATCACAGATCTCTCTAATATAATCTGTAGTTTCCAAACGTGGAGTTCCACATCTTACCACATAAACTACATCACCGGTTTCAGATTCATACTTTAAAACCCCAGGCTGAATAATTTCATGAGAAACCCATTTTCCATAATTCTTCTTAATTATAGGCGGTAAAAATTGTCTAAAATAAGGTGGACCTATATCTGTAATTCTGTTTTGCATTGGTTTATCTGGATTAAATAATTTCTCTGCTACCCCAGGATAATAAGGTTCTTTAAATACTGGATCCATTTCTTCGTCAAATTTACCATCTATTTCTTCATACTTTGTCCAAAGTTCTTTCAATTTTTCAATAACCTTTTCATCTGCCATTTTATTCCCTCCTTTTATTTTACATATTTTTTAATTTTCTATTTTTTTAATCTAATTACTAAGCAGGATGACGTTTTCTAAATTCTTTAATATCTCTCTTCCAACCACCAGGAACTTCTTCTTCTCTCCAGAAGATGTAAGGATCGTTACGAGGTATTCTCACATGTTGTGGTATAGGCTTCATTCCCATAACATCTACAATAAATCTGTTCAAACCAATTCTCTGAATAAGTTCTCCCACACGTTCACGGTTCTTACCAACCTCCATCCAGTAATCCCAAATCTTATAAACAAGTTCTTTTACATCATCATAAGGAGGTTCCAATCTCATGAATGGAATAAGCAGAGTAGATAATTGAGCACCTTCTAAAATAACTGATTTAGCTCCAATTAATATAGATACTCCTCTATCTTTTCCTGGTTTCAATGCCTTGGGCATTACTGCAATACAATGCATACATCTTACACAATCTTTATTATTTATATAAAGTTTCTGTTCTTTTTCATCCCAATGCATACATTTAGTAGGACAAAGATCAATTACTTCTTTTTTAATATCAAATGGACCCCAATCTCTGTCAGAAAATGCACCTGCATTTGGCTTTAATTCCCCATTTACATAAGCTCTTACTGCCTCCTGGTCAATCTGTATCTCATCAATCCAGGTTCCAATAAAAGACAAATCTGCACGAGCTATAGCTGCAACACAGTCAAGAGGACATCCTGAAAATTTAAATTTAAATTTATAAGGAAATGCTGGACGATGAAGCTCATCCTGAAAATGCATAGTTAATTCATAATCAATTTCCTGTGTATCAAATAAAGCCCATTCACAACGAGATTTACCTATACAACAGGCAGGACTTCTTAAATTAGAACCAGACCCCCCAAGATCCCAGTGAAACTGATGAGTAAGATCAAAAAATGTAGGCTCTAACTGATCTGTAGTAGTTCCAAGAAGAACCATATCTCCTGTAGAACCATGAAAATTAACAAAACCACTTCCGCGATGATCCCACATATCACAGAGCTTTCTCAAAGCTGCTGTATGATACCACTTACCAGCAGGATGATGAACACGAAGTGTATGAAAAGCCCAAATGGAAGGAAACTTATCCTGCTGGTCAGAATAACGTCCAATTACTCCTCCACCATAACCAAAAACTCCAACAATTCCACCGTGTTTCCAGTGTGTTTCTTTGTGCTTATAAGAAAGCTCTAATTGACCCATAAGGTCAAAAGCACATTGTTTTTTGTGTTTTTCACCATAACTATAAATGTCATCCACAAAACTTGGCCAAGGACCACTTTTTAACTGATCTACCATTGGCGTATCATGTTTTTTAATCTCACTCATTGCACCCTCCCTACAATTTTTGTATAACTTTGATTTTATTTAAAATTGATTTCATGTCAACAATGAAAATCTTGGATTGTCTTAAAATAAAAGTTTTTATTTTAATTTTTTCTACTATTTTATAGCTTTTTTTCTATATTTTTTAACTTTTTTATATTTTTATCATATTATAAAACAAAAACCCCTTGTTTTTTGAAACAATTATAATAAAATTTCTCTAATATGGAACAGCTTCATGTTAGAGAATTAAAAGAACTTTTGCAATCTAATATCAATAACTTGGCTTCAATTAAACAAATTATAAAAGAATATGAACAAAAAATTGATAAACCCCTTCTAATTTTAGAAGTCATTTTAGAAATTCTTCATACAAAAAAAATACCTAAGGATGTTGAAATTTTTTTATGGGAAAAAGTAGCTATTATATGTGAAAATCTCTTTGAATTTGAAAGAGCTATAGGAATTTATCATAAATTATATCTTTCCACTTCAAATTCTAAGTATTTGGAAAGAATAGAAAATTTAAAAATTTTGAAAGTCTTTGAAAAGTTTAAAGATATTTTAAAAAATTATTCTCTCTCCTTAAATGATTTATTAAAAATTTATCAACAATCCTTAGAAACAAATAAAAGCGTTGAATCAATATTAATTGAAAAGTTTAAAATATCTAAAAAATCTATTTTAGAATGTGTGGAAAATTATTATAAAATCCCTGCTTTTGAACTTAGAGATCTGGCAAAGTTTCAAAAATTGCCTCAGGTTTTAACCATTAAAAAACAATTCTTCTTAGAAACTCTATGTATTCCATTTAAAGATTTTCAAACTCAAATTATTTACTTAGTTTGTTATAACCCTGAAGATAAAGATAAAATAGAAAAAGTGAAAAAAATTCTTCAAATTCCTTTGGATATAAAAATTGCTTATGCTGTCAAAGAAGATATTATAGAAGCTATAGAAAAATACTATTCCCAACCTATATTGACTGAATTGGAAATAGAAGAAGTTCCAGAAGAGGAAGAAATTGAAGAAACTGCTTTAATTGATAGTGCTATTGTTCAATTAGTAAACAGTATTATTGAAGAGGCTTACAAAATGAGAGCCTCGGATATTCACTGGGAAAGTTTAACAGGAAAAAAGGGATTACGGGTCAGATTCAGAGTTGATGGAGAGTGTTTCCTTCATACCACCATTCCCGAACATCAAAAAAGACCTGTTATTTCTCGTATTAAAATTATGGCTAATTTAGATATTGCAGAAAGAAGATTGCCTCAGGATGGTAAAATAAAATTTAAAACAAAGAATGGTAAAAGTTTTGAAATAAGAGTTGCTACTATACCTACTATAGAAAATAATGAAGATGTAGTTATGAGAATATTGGGAGGGATAGAATTCAGAACTTTGGAGGAAATTCATCTTTCAGAAGAAAATTACAAAAATTTTAAGAAAATTTTAGATTATCCTTATGGACTTATATTGGTTGTAGGACCAACAGGTTCTGGTAAAACAACCACTCTTCATGCTGCTTTAAAGTATTTAAATAAACCTAATAGAAAAATATGGACTGCTGAGGATCCTGTAGAAATTGTTCAAGAAGGATTAAGACAGGTTCAAGTTAATCCAAAAATAGGATTAACTTTTCACAGAATTTTAAGGGCATTTTTAAGAGCAGATCCTGATATTATCATGATAGGAGAGACAAGAGATCACGAAACAGCTCATACTTTGGTTGAAGCTTCTTTAACAGGGCATCTTGTGTTAAGCACCTTACATACCAATAGCGCTCCCGAAACAGTCACCAGACTTCTCAATATGGGAATAGATCCTTACAACTTTGCAGATGCTTTACTTGGAATTTTAGCTCAAAGGTTAGCTAAAAAATTATGTCCCAATTGTAAAGAACCTTATACTCCTTCTCAAAAAGAAATAGAACGTATAAAAAGAGAATACGGTTACCATCCTGGAAAACCATTGTCTGAAGAAGAAATTAAAAATGCTACCCTTTTTAGACCTGTAGGTTGTCATAATTGTAATTATACAGGATTTAAAGGAAGAATTGCCATTCATGAACTTCTTATTCCTGATGATGAAATCAAAGCTTTAATCGTTAAAAATACCCCTGCTAATAAAATTAGAAATGCTGCTATTGAAAAAGGATTTCTCACTCTTAAGCAGGATGGTATTTTAAAAGTACTAAAAGGTGAAACTACTTTGCAGCAAATCTTAGCTGTTACTGTAAGATAATGTCTTCTTTAATTTCTAAAAAATTTATATCAAAAATAAAACCTGACGGCTTTAAAGAGAGCTTAGAAGATTTCTTAGGTGTTGAAAAGATTTTAAAAATTAATGTAAACAATCAAGTTTTTTCCCTTTCTATCAGTCCTTCTTATATAAAAGAACTTATTATAGGTTTTCTTATAAGCCAAAATATTTTAGATAATTCTCACCTTATAAAAAATCTTGATATTTTTGAAAAAAACAATGAAATAATAGCAAATATATATTTAGAAGATGTAAAAATAGAAAAAAACTGCCGAAATGTTTTAAAGAGTAATTTTAAAATAAAAAGTCAAAATCTCTTTAAGCTTTTTAAAGACTTTCAAAAAAATGCTAAACTGTTTAAATTAACAGGTGCTTTTCATTCTGCAGCTTTAGCCGAAGAAGATAGAATAATTTTTTTAGTAGAAGATATAAGTAGGAATAATACTATAGACAAGATCATCGGTTATGCTTTTTTAAAAGGTATTTCTTTAAGTAACAAGTTACTTTTAGTGAGTTGTAGAATCTCTTATCAAATAGTTTCAAAAATTGTAAAAACAGGGATACCAATTGTAGTTAGCAGATCTGCCCCTACCTCCTTAGCTGTAGAACTTGCTGAAAAATCAAATATAACAGTTATTGGCTTTTTGAGGGAAGAAAGATTTAATGTGTATTCACATTCTTATAGAATAATAATTTAAAAGGAGGAGGTTTTTAAAATGGACATTTCCATAGGTTTTTATGGAGCTACTCAATTTGTTACAGGTAGTTGTTTTCTTTTAAATATTAGAGGAACTAAAATTCTCATTGATTGTGGAATGTTTCAAGGGCTGGAACATGACAAAAATTATATAAAATTTCCTTTTGATCCCAAGGATATATCTTATCTTATCTTAACTCATTCTCATGTAGATCATTGTGGAAGGATTCCCTTATTAGTAAGAAAAGGTTTTAAAGGAAAGATAATTTGCACCAAGCCTACCTCTCAAATAGCCAAAATAATGCTTCTTGATGCTGCCAAAGTTATGAGAGAACATTATAAAACTCTTTACAGAAAGTCCTTAAGAAAAGGTCTGGATTTGCCTCCTCCACCTCTTTATGATGAATATGATGTAGTAGAAAGTTTTAATTATTTTAAAATTTTAGTAGCTTATGATACTCCTCTACTTTTAGAAAATAATATTAAAATTACCTTTAAAGATGCAGGCCATATTTTAGGTTCTGCTTTTGTAGAGATTGAAGATTTAGAAATTCACAAAAAAATTATTTTTTCTGGAGATCTTGGAAATAAAAACAGACCTATAATCCGTGATTTTGCTTATCCCTCCTCTACAGATTTTCTCTGTATAGAAACTACTTATGGGGATAGAAATCATAAAAGCTTTGAAGAATCTAAACAAGAGCTATTAGAAGCTATTTTGGATACCTTTGATAGAGGAGGAAATGTTTTAATTCCTTCCTTTGCCTTAGAGCGTGCCCAAGAAATTATATATATCTTGAGAGAATTTTATGAAGAGGGTAAACTTCCCAGATGTCATGTTTTTCTTGATAGCCCCTTAGCTATTAAAGCTACCAGAATATTCAAAGATAATCCAGAATTCTATGATGAAGAAACCTTTCACATTTTTGTTAAAAAAGATCCTTTTGATTTCCCCTACTTAATCTTTACAGAAGATGTGGAAGAATCAAAAGGTATTAATAATGTAAAATCAGGAGCTATTATAATTGCAGGAAATGGAATGCTTACTGGTGGAAGAATTCTTCACCATTTAAAAAATAATCTATGGAGACCAGAATGTAGTCTTGTTTTTGTAGGATTTCAACCTAAGGGGACCTTAGGAAGACATATTGTAGATGGAGCACAAAAGGTGCATATCTTTGGGGAAGAAATACCTGTAAGAACTAAGGTTTATACCATTAATGGATTTTCTTCTCATGCAGGACAAAATGAGCTTTTAGAATGGATTTCTCATGTAGATAAAGTGAAAAAACTTTTTTTAATCCATGGAGAACGAGAAAAAATGGAAATTTTTAAAAAAGTTCTTGAAGAAAAATTTAAAAACAAATTTGAAGAAATTTATATCCCTTCTTTTGAAGAAGAAATTACCTTAGCATAATCTAAATAAGAAATTTTTTGCAGTTTGCCTACCAAATGACCTAATAAAGGTAACTTGCCTTTTAATTCTACAGGATATTTTTCTCTTTTTAGTATTTTCATTTCTATTTGAGAGGTTCTTTTCAATAGTTCACTTTTTTCCGGTAAATGAATTAAGACTTTTATACATTTTTTTTCCTCTTTTCCTATTTTACATGCTGTTTCTCTCTCCGCTTTTAAAATAATAAAATCCCTGCTTTTTTTAATGTAAACAGGAAGAGCTGTTTTATTAACATAATAATAATCTATTGAAATTGCTTTGATAAAAGATGAAAGTTCATCATAAACAGGAAAGTCTATAGAAATTACTTCAGGTTTTTTTTTCTTAGGTAATAATTTTTGATAAAATACTGTATTCTGTTTTTTATTAAATTTTATCAATTTTTTTCTTTCCTTTCCTCTTTCTCTGGAATAAATTAAAACTTTAAGAGGATAACCTTCCTTATCTACCCAAGTATCCCACTTAGCATAAAAAGGAAAAAATATTTTTCCTAAGCCAACACTATAAACAATAGCTTCATATTTCCTTGAAGTTATTGTTATTTTACATTCTCCTATTTTAAAAGGACCATAATAAATTCCATAAAACAATTCTGTTGATCTTAGAGAAGAAAATAAAGAATCTGGAACACCTTCTCCTTTTAAGAGAACCAGAAATCCTATAATTAATCCTAAATAGATTGCAAAAAATTTTAAAAAGTTTCTCATGCTTAAAATTATAAATCTTTTTGATTTATTTTTAAAGAGAGAAGACCTCTTTATAATTTAGACTTTTATTAAAAATTATGCTAAAATTAAATTATAAAATATTAGGGAGATTAGCTTATGAAGAAATATCGTATTATATTCATGGGAAGTCCGGAATTTGCTATTCCTTCTTTAGAAGGTCTTTATAAAAAGGAAGAAGTTATAGCAGTAGTAACCCAACCAGATAAACCCAAAGGTAGAGGATTAAAGTCTGCTCCTTGCCCAGTTAAAGCTTGGGCTTTATCAAAAAATTTAAGAATATTAGATCCTCCTAAGATTAAAAATTTAGAATTTATAAATACTCTAAAATCTTTGAAACCGGATTTAATTGTAGTTTGTGCTTATGGTAAAATTTTACCCAAGGAAATTTTAGAAATTCCTAAATTTGGCTGTTGGAATATTCATGCTTCTCTTCTTCCAAAGTATAGAGGTGCTTCTCCTATAAATTGGGCTATTTTAGAAGGTGAAAAAGAAACAGGTATAACTATTATGATTATGGAAGAAGGTTTAGACACAGGTCCTATTCTTTTACAGAAAAAAATTACCATTTCAAAAAAAGATACTGCTATTACTTTAGCTCAAAAATTGAGCTCTTTAGGAAAGGAAACCATTTTAGAAGCTATAGATTTGCATAAGAAAGGGCTTCTTAAATCTACCCCTCAACCAGAAGATGGGATCTCTTATGCTCCTATTATTAAAAAAGAAGATGGTTTTTTTACTTTTGAAGAACCTGCTGATTTGATAGAAAGAAAAGTGAGAGCCTTTTTACCTTGGCCTGTAGCTCATACTTATTTTAAAAATAAACTTCTTAAAGTTTTTTCTGCTGAAGCTGTAGATTTAACTCATAACAAAATACCAGGAACTATTTTAGAAATAAATAAAGAAGGAATATTAGTAGCTACCTCTAAAAATGCTATTTTACTAAAGGAAGTTCAATTAGAAGGGAAGAAAAAAATGTCTGCTTATGAATTTGCCTGTGGTAGAAGACTTAAAAAAGGTGATCTTTTTGAGTAAGTTCTGGTATCTTGCCTTTTTGTAAAATCTGTAAGAGTGGAGAAGCTACAAAAGTGGAACTATAAGTTCCTACAATAAATCCTATAGTTAGAGCTAAAGCAAAATCTCTTATTACAATTCCTCCAAAGACTAAAAGACTTATAGAACCAAAAAGAGTTGTTAAAGTAGTAATAATGGTTCTTGCCAAGACCTCATTTACACTTCTATTTATAAGATAATCAAAATCTTTAAAACCACCTTTTAAAATATTTTCTCTTATTCTATCAAAGATAACCACTGTATCTGTTAAAGAATATCCTGCAATGGTTAAAAGTGCTGTTATAAAAAGTAAGTTTATTTCTTTCCCTAAGAGATAAAATATAGCTACTGTAACAAATACATCATGAAAAGTAGCAATACCTGCTGCTACTCCAAAATTAAAATTAAATCTAAAAGAAAGATAAAGAATGATCCCTAATAAAGCACCTATAATAGCTAAAACTGCCTTATGTTTAAGCTCTTTACTTATTACGGATCCGATTTCTTCCTTGGCTATTAATTTAAATTTATATTCTGAACATTTGTTATTTAAAATTTTAAGTATTTTATTTACATCCTCGGTAAGTGTTTCCTTGGAGCTTTTTACTTTTAATAAAAGCATATTTTCACCTTTAACATCCTGAAGAGTAAAGTCTTTTATTCCTTCTTCTGATAAAACTTTTCTAATTTTATCCAGAGAAACAGGTGTTTCACTTTTTAAATAAAGTAAAGTTCCTCCTGTAAAATCTATTCCTAAATTAGCTTTTCCCATAAAAGCTAAAACAGAAGCTATTATTCCTGTAGTTGCTAAAATAGCAGACAGAGTAAGAGCAACTTTTTTATATTTCATAAAATCAAAATTGGGATTTTTTATGATTTCAAAAAAATTGATTTTTAAATCTTTACCTTTTTCATAAAAGTATTCATAAAAGATTTTAGTAACAAAAATAGCTGTAAAAAGATTTACTATAATAGAAACAGAAAGAGTAACAGCAAAACCTCTAATAGGACCTGTTCCAAAAATAAAAAGAATTAAAGAGGTAATCAAAACTGTAATATGAGCATCAAAAATTGTCCAAAAGGCTCTGGAATAACCCTGAAAAATAGCAGAATATGTGCTTCTACCTATCTTTAATTCTTCTCTAATTCTTTCAAAAATAAGAACATTGGAATCCACTCCCATTCCTATACTTAAGATTATACCTGCAATACCTGGTAAAGTGAGAGTAGCCTGAAAAGCTGAAAGCAAAGCCAGAAGAAAATAAATATTTAAAATAAGAGCTATTACTGCAATAACTCCAGAAATTTTATAGTAAATAGCTGTAAAAAGGATTACTGCAGCTGCTCCGATTAAACCTGCTGTTATTCCTTTTTGTATAGAATCTCTTCCAAGAGAAGGTCCTATGGTTATGTTTTGTAATATTTTAACTGGGGCTGGTAAAGCACCTGCTCTTAAAACTAAAGCAAGGTCTGAAGCCTCTTCCATAGTAAAACTTCCTGTAATCTGTGCTTCTCCTCCAGAGATTTTTTCTCTAATGACAGGTGCAGACCTAACCACATCATCAAGAACTATAGCCAAGCGTCTTCCCACATTTTCAGCTGTAATATGTTCAAAAATCTTTGCTCCTCTTGAATCAAATTGTATCCAAACGTAAGGTTCATTGGTTTGCGGATTTATTCTAACCTGAGCTGTTTTTAAATAATTTCCTGTAAGAAGCGTTTCTTTTTTCAAAATAATAGGTCTCTTTATAATCTCGCCTGTTTTTCTATCTTTTTCTATTTCAAAATAAAACTCAGAATCTTCAGGAATATAAGGCTTTATAACCTTTCTCCATTCTTCTAAAGAAGCATCAGGCTTTATCTTCCCTTCCTTTATTAACTCTTGCATCAGGCTTTTTAAGTCAAGTCGTTGCATAGTCTCTTCATCTACCAGTTTAAATTCAAGCTGAGCAGTTTGACCTATTACTTTGATAGCTCTTTGAGGATTTTTTAATCCCGGAAGTTCAATTACTACTTTATCAGCCCCTTGTTTAGTAATAATAGCTTCTGAAACACCAAACTGATCAATCCTGTTTCTAAGAACCTCTAAAAGTTGATTTACGATGTTTTCTTTTATATAAGAAACTCTTTCTTTGGAAAGGGTTAATTCTATAGTATAAACACTATCTTTCTGAGTCTCTTTTACTATTTGAAGTTCTTTATATTCTTTTAAAATATCTCTTTTAAAGCTGTCTAAATCCTCTTTTTTATTAAATTTTAAAGTTGCTTTAAGATGATCTATTGAGATTTCGCAATTAATGGAGGCTCTTACCAATTGGATTTTTAAATCCTGAATATAATTTTCAAATTGATTCTGCAAAGCCTTTTGTAAATCAGGCTGTAAAACTAAATGGACTCCACCTTTTAAATCTAAACCAAGCTTTAAACTACCTCTATAGATATATTTTTTAAACCAAGGAGGTAGATTAGGAACAAAAGTAGGTAAAAGTAAAAAAGCAGCGAAAATCAATAAAAATATTACAAAAAATATTTTTAATTTTAGTCTTGTAGACAAAATCCTATCCCTATCTAAAAATTACAAAGCAAACTTTTTTTAATATTTTCCAAGTTATATCTCAAAAGTTCTAAATAATTACCAGGCATATAATAACTTCCACCAGACCAAAGTTTGATAACTTTTATACCCTTAATCTCAAAATAATTCTTATATTTCTCAAATTCAGGATCTAATAAAAACACTACTTTTACTTCCCTTTTTTGAATTCCTCTCATTATTTCTGCAAGTCTTTTTATACTTGGCTCTCCCTCTTTATGATATCCTTTTATAAGAGTAATCTGCTTCAAATCTGTATTTCTAAAAAGATAACTAAAAACTGGATGCCCCAAAATAAAAATCTCTTTATATTTACATTTTTCAAGATTTTTATATTCCTTTTTTATTTTAGTTAATTCTTTTAAAAATTTGTTTGTTCTTTTTAAACAATCCTGATAATTTTCAGGATCTTTTACCTTAATATATTTCAGAAAATTCTCTATTAACATCTTAACTCTGTTTAGATCAAACCACAAATGCGGATCTATAAATTTAGTTTCTCCATTAGAAAGACTTAAAATAGGCCTATTTTTCCTTAAATCATAAACCCTTTTAGCCCAACTTTCTGTTCCAACTATAATGACTAAATCTGCTTTTTTTATCTTATTCCATTGAGATAAAGTTGGCTCAAAGCTGTGAAAATCTGTTCCTTCAGGTTGTAATTGATAAATTGAATACTCTGGAGCAATTTCTTTAATAATTTTTTTTAAAGGGGAATTAGAAACAACTATCTCCAGAGCATAAGATAAATTATAAAAAATGAGAGCAATTAATATTATTACTAAATGTATAAATTTTTTCATAATATTGTTTCCTTTAAAAAGAACTGACAAAATTTTAATAAATTTTTTAAAAAAAACAAGTTTAGTTTTCACTTTTTGGCTTTGGAAGATCGCAATAAACCTCTAAAAGCAACTCTTGGAATGGTAATAATTCTTATTATGCCATAAGGAGTCCATTTTCTAACTTTGATTAATTTTATATTTTTCAAATTTTTTTGAAATTCCTTATCTTTACCATAAGGTATTTTTAAATTGTAAATTTTTTTAGGAGGAGTGATATTACGCCTCAGCTCTGCATTTAAGATAAGCAATTTTTTGTAATCTATTTTCCCTGCCGCAGCAAAAACTTTTAAATCTATACCTCCATTTACTTTTATTTCTTTATAATCTACAGGTTTTTCTACAATAGGTTTAAATCCGTATTTTTGAGGATTTTTGGCAATTAGTGTTATAGCCATCCATTGAGGCAGATATGTCATGGTTTCTAAAGGTAATCTATTAGACCTCATTACTTGCCAGTAATCTATAAAATTTTTGGCTTTTAGAATTCGCAATAATCTACCTTCACCAAGATTGTAACTTGCAACTGCTGGTCTCCAGTCTCCAAAAAGTTGATATAGATCTTTTAAATATTTAGCTGCTGCATAGGTGGATTTTATAAAATCTTTTCTTTCATCAATCCAATAATTTATTTTTAAACCATACTTTTTAGCTGTCCCTTTCATAAATTGCCAAATTCCAACTGCTCCTGCTCTGGACACTGCAAAAGGATTGCATCCACTTTCTATTAAAGCTAAATAAACTAAATCTTCTGGTATATTGTATTCTTTAAAAATAACCTTGAAATAAGGTAAAAAAGGACCGCATCTGTTAAACCATTTCTGAAGTCCCTTTTTTCCTCGGGTAGTATAATAATGAAGAAAATATGCAACCTGATTGTTTATATCTGGAGGCAAGTTTATAATTACTTCAGGAGGTAATTCTTCAAAAGTTTCATAAACTTCCTTGAAATTTTCAGAATTTTCTGAAAAAGTTTTATTTGAAACTGTATTATTTGATAAATTCATATTTAAAGTTTTATTTGAACTCTCATTTGATATTTCATTTAAAATTATATTAGAAGTGGTCATATTTGAAGTGCTATTTAAAGTTACATTTGATGTTGTATTTGATGTAGAAGAAGTGCTATTATTGAAAGAAAATAAAGCATTTGTCCAGATATAAGAAATTAAAAATAAAAATATTAAAAAAAATATTAATTTCTTCATTAGAAAATACTTTTTAGAAATTTCAAATTAATATAGGTGTCTTCCTCATTATGAGCTTCTGAGGTTAAAATGGGTTTAATATTTTTTTCTCTCAAAAATTCAAAAATTTCTTTAAATTTTACATTACCCTTTCCTATAGCTAAGTGATCATCATATTTTCCTAAGTTATCATGGCAATGTATTTCTTTAAGATATGGATACAATGTTTTTAACCATTCCAATTCATCTTTTTCTGAAAAAACCTTAGCATGAGCTGGATCAAAGCACCAAAAAAGTTCACCCTGAAAGGTTTCAAAAACAGGTTTTATAAATTCAGGATCAGGCTCAAAAGTATTTTCCAGAGATAAAGTTAAATTAAAATCTTTACAAATTTCTAAAATTTTTGAAAGACCTTCTATGAAAGATTCTCTCCATTCAGATTTTTTTTCTCTATGATAATCAGCATGATAACCAGAATGCAAAACCATATTTAAAGGTTCAAAAATAACAACTCTTTCTATAGCAAAGATAATTCTTCTTAAACTTGCTTCTTTTATCCAGGGATCCAAAGCTCCTATAGATAAATCCATAAAAGGCAAATGAATAGTTATTTTTAATCCCTCCTCTTTTAACTCTTGAGCTATTTTTCTAAAAAATTTGTAAGAGTAATTATCCAAAGACTCGGTATTAATAGCTATTTCCACATTTATTCTATTTTTAAAAATATGAGATAAATATTTTTCTACTAATAAATTAAACGGAATAGAAACAAATACTAACTCACTCATTTAAAACCTCTTCAAAAAAATTTTTTATAAAACTGATAACATATTCTATTTCTGTTTCAGTTAAATAAGGGAACATGGGTAAACTTAAAACCTCTTGAGATATTTTTTCTGTAACAGGCAGATCCCCTTTTTTAAAATTTAAATCTTTGTAAATCGGCTGTAAATGTAAAGGATAAGTATAATAAACTCCTGTTTTTATCCCTCTTTTACTTAAAAATTCTCTTAATTTATCTCTTTTTTTTGTTTTTATAGTAAATAAGGACCAAGTTGAATAATAATTTTCCGGAACAAAAGGAAGCTTTAAATAAGGCTCCAAATCTTTTAGCCCTTCTTGATATTTTTTAGCCCATTTATTTCTCAGCTTTATTTCATTTTCAAAATATTTAAATTTAACAAGCAAAATAGCACTATGGATTTCATCAATCCTCCCATTTATTCCGTGATATTCATAAAAATAAGGTTTAGTTTGACCATGTTCTTTTAAATATCTTATTTTTTGAGCCAAAAATTTATCAGAGGTAAAAACCATACCAGCATCACCGCAGGTAGAAAGAGATTTGGTTGGATAAAAAGAGGTGGCTGAAGCTACCCCAAAGGTTCCTACTTTTTTATCCTTTATTTTTGCTCCAAAGGACTGACAGATATCTTCAATAAGAATTAGTCCCTTTTCTTCACAAAAGCATTTTATTTTTTCTAAATCTGCTGGCAATCCAAAGAGACTTACAGCTATTACAGCAGAAACCTTTTTGCCCTGATCTGTAAGTTTATAATAAGCTTCTTCTAAACTTTTTGGACTTAAATTATAGGTCTTTTCATCAATATCTAAAAAATAGGGAATAAGCCCATTCCGTATTACCACTTCGGAAGTGGCAATGAAGGTAAAAGAGGGAAGTAAAACATAGGTATTTTGAGGTAATTCTAAAGCTTTTAAAATTAAATACAAAGCTTCTGTTCCAGAGGAAACTCCAACAGCAAAATAAGTCCCTAAATAATTTGCTAAAGTTTCTTCAAGTTCCTTTGTTTTAGAACCATTTAAATATATCCCGCTTCTTAAAACCTCTTTTACAGCTTCTTCTATTTCTTCTCCATAAATCTTATAACTTCTTTTTAAGTCTATAAAAGGAATTTCCATAAACAAACCCTTTTATATCTTTCCAAAATAAGTCTTGATAATTATACTTTAAATTTTAAGAAACTCCAGATTAAATTGCTTATGAAAAAACTTTTATTTTACAGAAGAGGGGGTTTAGGAGATACCTTACTTACTTTTCCATTGTTAGAAACTTTTAAAAAGAGAAAATATTACATTGTTGCTATAGGAAATACTGAATATTTCAAAATTGCCAAACATATAGGCTGGTTAGATGAAATTTATAGTGATTTCTATCCCCAGATTTTGGGGAAAGATTATGAAACAAAAATAATCTTTTCTAAATTAAAAGGATTTGATCCTTTTCCCTCTAAAAGAATTTGGATTATAGATTATTATTTTAAAATTTTAAATCTGGAAAAGGATTTTTCTTGGATTTTACCTGTTAAAGAAATATCAAACAGTCCTTTAAAAAACAAGGCAGTTTTACATCCTGGAAGTGGTTCTTTTAAAAAAATACCTGATTTTTCCCTTTTTGAAAAAATAGAAAAGTTTTTAATCTCTCAAGGGTTTAAAACTATTTATTTAATTGGAGAAGGTGATCAGTGGATAAAAAATTTCACTAAAAATTACTGGGAATCCTTAGATCCTTTAAAAATAGCTCAAGCTTTAAAATCTGCTAAAATCTTTATTGGTCTTGATAGTGGTATCTCCCATCTTGCTTCATATTTAGGAGTAAAATCTTTTATCTTCTTTGGACCCACTGATCCTGTAATCTGGAAACCTATAGGATTAAACTATATAATAATCTCTTTAAATTTAAAATGCAGTCCCTGTTTTCCAAATGTTTGCAAAGACCGTCCTTGTTTGGATACAGAGTCCCTTTTTAAAAAATTTTTAAATCAATTCTATTGCTTAAATAAATAAATTTTTACAATTTTATTAAATTTTTCTATTAGAATCTTTGGATTTCCAGTAGTAAATTATTTCAGAAATAAAAAATTGCAGGAGGATTTTATGAAAGAAATAAATGTTAAAGGTCTTCCCTGTCCTCAACCTGTTATAAAAACCAAAGAAGCTTTGGAATCCATAAATATTGGAGAACAAATAAAAGTGCTTCTGGATAATGAAACCTCTTTGAAAAATGTGCAAAAATTTGTAAGTGCTCAGGGACATAAAATTGTCTCTGTAGAGGAAAAAGAAAATGAATATATTATTATCATTGAAAAAACAGGAGATACTGATAAAGAAGTCCCTATTTCTTGTGAAATTCAAAATAAAGAAAGGAAAAATATTTTTGTTATTATTGCTACTGATTCTATGGGAAAAGAGGAAAAACTTGGTAAAATTTTAATAAAAGCCTTTTTTGAAACAATGATTGTGCATAATCTTTTACCTGATAGAATATTTTTTATGAATACAGGAGTAAAATTGACCACTTTAGAAGAAGAATTTATACCTTTGATAAAAGAACTGGAGAAAAAAGGAGTAGAAATTTATAGCTGTGGAACCTGTTTAAAATATTTTCAATTGGAAGACCAATTAAAGGTTGGACATAGAGCAGGAACTGATGTATATTTAGAAGGGATTTTTTATTTCAAAAAAACTGTATGGATAGGATAAAGGAGGAAATTTATGAAAGTAGGAATTGTAATGGGTAGTGATTCTGATTTACCTATTATGAAGGAAGCTGCTGAGGTTTTAGAAACCTTTGAAATACCCTATGAAATTTCTGTTATTTCTGCTCATAGAACACCTGAAATAGCCTTTGAATATGCCAAAACTGCAGAAGAAAGGGGATTAGAAGTCATTATTGCAGGAGCAGGAGGAGCAGCGCATTTACCAGGTGTTATAGCTGCATTTACTACTCTTCCTGTAATAGGTGTTCCTATGAAAAGCAAAACCTTAGACGGTTTGGATTCTCTTTTATCTATAGTCCAGATGCCCTCTGGAATTCCTGTAGCTACAGTTGCTATAAATAATGCTAAAAATGCAGGTCTTTTAGCTATTCATATTCTTTCTATCAAATATCCAGAAATTAAAGAAAAACTTGGAAACTATAGAGAAAAAATGAAAAAATCTGTTATAGAAAAAAACAAGAAATTACAAAAATTAGGATATAAAGAGTATTTAGCTTATAAAGTTTAAGTTTTTAAATATTTAAAAGCTTTTTTACCTATATCTTTTCTGTAATGTGCTCCTTCAAAATTAATAAGAGAGACTGCTTTATATGCTTTTTCTATAGCTGAGGGTATATCCTTATCAAGAGCGGTTACTCCAAGGACTCTTCCTCCGTTGGTATAAAATTCATCTCCCACCTTTTTTGTTCCTGCATGAAACACAATCACATCTGACATCTGAGAAACTTTATCCAACCCCTCTATTTTTTTGCCTTTTTCATATTTACCAGGATAACCTTTGCTTGCCATAACAACACAAACTGCTGCTCCATCTTTTTCTTTAAGATTTACTTCAGCAAGTTTACCTTCTATAGTAAGTTCTACTAATTCTAAAAAATCATTATCTATTCTTGGTAAAATAGCCTGAGCTTCAGGATCTCCAAGTCTGCAATTAAATTCAAGCACATAAGGTTCATTATTGACTATCATAAGTCCTGCATAAAGAAATCCTAAATAAGGATGTCCCTCTTTTTCAAGAGTTTTTATAATAGGAGCTATTACCTTTTGTTCTATTTTTGTTCTTAGTTCTGGGGTGATTAAAGGTGCAGGGGAATAAGCTCCCATACCTCCTGTATTAGGTCCTTCGTCATTATCAAGAAGTCTTTTATGATCCTGTGATGTAGGAAGAGCCTTAAAAGTATATCCGTCTGTAATTACTATATAAGAGGCCTCTTCTCCTACCAATTTTTCTTCAATTACTACTTTATTTCCTGATTCTCCAAAAATTTTTTCTTCCATTATTTTTTCTATTGCTTTAATGGCTTCCTCTTTGGTATCACATACAAAAACGCCTTTACCAGCACAAAGCCCATCTGCTTTTACTACAATGGGAGCACCCATCTTTTCAACATAGGCTTTGGCTTTAGAAGAATCATCAAAAATTTCAAATTTAGCTGTAGGAACCCCAGCTTTAGCCATTACTTCCTTAGCAAAAGCTTTACTTCCTTCAATCTGAGCACATAATTTATCCGGTCCAAAAACTTTTATACCTTCTTTTTCTAAATAATCCTTTATACCCTTAACCAAAGGCTCTTCAGGACCTGGGATTACAAAATTTATATTATTTTCCTTACAGAAATCAGCAATTTTTTCAAAACTATTTAAAGATATATCTGGAAAGGTTTGAGCAATTTCTGAAATTCCACCATTTCCTGGTATGCAAAAAAGTTTTTCTAATTTAGAAGATTTAGAGATAACATAACATATAGCATGTTCTCTTCCGCCTCCTCCAAGAACAAGTATCCTCATTTTAACTTCCTCGTTCTCATTTATTTTTTAAACTATTATATATTTTTAAACTAAGAGTGTCAACTGTAAAAAACTAATTTTATGTAATCTTTTTAAATAGAATCTGAATAACCTTGTTTTAATGATAATTTAGGGTTGAATTTTTTTATAATAAATGATATATTCTGTGATATGGGGGTTTATAGAATAGAAGTTGCTACCAAACCTAATTTTAAAGATGTTTTCGGTGCAAAAGTTCTTAAAAAAATTGAACAGGATCTTGGTTTTTCCTTAGAAGAAGTTCATTTTATCAAAGTTTATTTGGTAGAAGGTGATTTTTCTGAAAATATTATTGAAACTTTTGCTAAATCTGCTTTATGTGATCCTGTAATTCAAATCTTTAGCATTAACAAGCCTCTTTCCTTAGAGCTAAATTATTCTTTTGATTGGGTTTTAGAAATTGGTTATCGTCCTGGTGTTACTGATAATGAAGGAAAAACTGCAGAAGAAGCTTTAAGTTATATTTTGGAAAGACCCTTGGATTCCTATAAGGAAGGTGTTTATTTTGCCCGTCAGTTTCTTATAAAAGGTTCTATAAAAAAAGAAGATATAGAGAGAATTGCTAAAGAGCTTTTAGCTAATGAACTTATTGAAAGATGGTTTATCCTTTCTAAGGAGGATTTTATTCAAAAAGGATTAAGTTATCCTGTGCCAAGAGTTACAGAATATTTTCCACCTGTTGTAGAAACTTTCAATTTGGCAGATCTTTCAGAAGAAGAACTGATCAAGCTTTCTAAAGATCGTCTCTTGGCTTTAAATCTTAAAGAAATGCAGACTATAAAAGAATATTTTTCCAATCCTGATTTTATAAAGGTGCGAAAAAAATATGGGCTTGATGAGGCCATCACCGATGTAGAACTTGAAAGTCTTGCTCAAACCTGGTCAGAACACTGTAAACATAAAATTTTTAATTCTAAAATTTATTATAAAGACCTTGATACCGGCGAAGAAAAGATTATAAACAGTTTATTTAAAACCTTTATAAAAGCCTCTACAGAAGAAATCAGAAAAGAAAAAGGCAAAAGAGATTTTTGCTTATCTATCTTTGTAGATAATGCAGGAGTAATCAAACTTGATGATAAATGGGCTTTGGCTTTTAAAGTAGAAACACATAATAGTCCCTCTGCCCTTGATCCCTATGGAGGTGCTTTAACAGGGATTGTAGGAGTAAACAGAGATCCCCTTGGTACAGGTAAAGGAGCTAAGCTTATTTTTAATACAGACATATTTTGTTTTGCTCCTCCTGATTGGGACAAACCCTTACCACCTCGTATTTTACATCCTAAGCGTATTTTTGAAGGAGTAAGAGAAGGGGTGGAACACGGAGGGAATCAAAGTGGAATACCTACGGTAAATGGATCTATAGTCTTTGATCCCAGATATCTTGGCAAACCTCTGGTTTACTGCGGAACAGGAGGGCTTTTACCTCTTTGTATTAATAATGAACCTTCTTGGGAAAAAAAAGCCAAACCTGGTGATTTAGTGGTAATGGTAGGTGGAAAGATTGGAAAAGATGGTATTCATGGAGCAACTTTTTCTTCAGAAGCTTTACATGAAGGATCTCCTGCTACAGCCGTGCAAATAGGAGATCCTATTACTCAAAAAAGAATGGTAGATTTCTTACTTAAAGCCAGAGATGAAGGTTTATACAACTCCATTACAGATAACGGTGCAGGTGGCCTTTCTTCTTCTGTAGGAGAAATGGCAAGAGAATCTGGAGGAGCTGAAATAGATCTTGCTAAAGCTCCTTTAAAATATCCTGGACTTCGTCCCTGGGAAATCCTTGTCTCAGAAAGTCAGGAAAGAATGACTGTGGCTGTTCCTCCTGATAAGATTGATAGATTTTTAGAATTAGCTAACAAAATGAGAGTGCTTGCTACAATTCTTGGTAAATTTACTGATTCTGGTTATTTCCATGTTTTATATAAAGAAAAAACTGTAGGGTTATTACCCTTAGAATTCTTACATAACGGGGTCCCTCAACTTGAATTATACGCAGAATGGAAAACACCAGGATACTCCAGAAAACCCAAAGTGGAAAAACCTGAAAATTTTGAAAAAATCTTAAAAGATCTATTAAGTTCTTATAATATCTGTTCCAAAGAATATGTTGTTAGACAATATGACCATGAAGTTCAAGGCGGAAGTGTTATTAAACCTTTAGTAGGTGCAGAAAATGATGGACCAAGTGATGCAGCAGTTTTAAGATATGACCTTGAGAGTGAAAGTGGAATTGCAGTAGCTCATGGAATATGCCCTAAGTTCTCAGATTTTGATACCTATTGGATGGTGGCAAATGCTATAGATGAAGCAATTAGAAATGCTGTTTGTGTAGGTGCTGATTTAGAACACATGGCAGGTCTTGATAACTTTTGCTGGTGTGATCCCATAGAAAGTGAGAAAACCCCTGATGGAAAATTTAAACTTGCTCAACTTGTTAGAGCTAATATGGCTCTTTATGATTTTACTAAAACTTATGGTGTTCCCTGCATTTCTGGAAAAGATTCTATGAAAAATGATTATCTTATGAGCCTTGGATTAGATCCAGATAAACCCAATCCTTATGGAGTAGGAACTATTCTTTCTGATGGGGGTTTAAAAATTTCTATTCCACCTACCCTGCTTTTTTCTGTAGTTGGTAAAATACCTAAAATTCAATTTGCCCAAACTATGGATGTCAAAAATCCAGGGGATTTTGTTTTTATTTTGGGAATAACTAAAGAAGAACTTGGTGGGTCTGAATATTTTAGACTTTTTGATATAAAAGGGGGTGAAGTTCCCAAACCAGATCCCCATTTAAATAAAAAACTTTATCTAAGATTAAGAGACGCTATTTATTGGGGATTAATTGAGTCTGCTCATGATCTTTCTGATGGAGGTTTGGGAGTTTGTCTTGCTGAAAAAGCCTTTTCAGGTGGCTATGGCATAGCAGTAGATTTAAGCGCTGTTCCTTATGAAGGAGAAAAAAGAGAAGATTACATCCTATTTTCTGAAAGTGCTGGAAGAATTCTTGTAACAGTTAAAAAAGAAAAAATTAGAGATTTTGAGAAACTTATGTCTGATCTTCCCTTTGCTCTTATTGGAGAAGTTATTGCTGAACCAATTTTAATTATTAAAGATCTAACCGGAAAAACCATTTTAAAATCTGATATAATACAGCTTAAAAAAGCCTGGCAATTGCCTTTTAGTAATTGGTAAATTTTTAAAAAGGTTTAAAAAATGAAAATTAGAGTTTATCAGTATCCTTCTAAAAGAGCAGATTCATATTTAACAAAAATTATAAATCGTATAGAGAGTTTTCCTGTTAAAATTGAAAGAAATGTTAAAAAAATTGGAGAAAAAGTTAAAAAAGAGGGTGATAAAGCTTTAATAGAATTTACTCAGAAATTTGATGGAGTTTTGTTTAAATCCTCTGAATTAAAAGTTACAGAAGAAGAAATAGAAAAAGCCTATGAAAAAATTCCAAAAGAGCTTCTTTCTGCTATTCGTTTAGCTATAAAAAAAGTTAGAAAATTTCATTCTCAGGCTTTGCCTCAATCTTGGTTTATAGAGGATGGTTCTAATATTATCTTAGGGCAGGTAGTTAAACCTGTTGAAAAAGCAGGGATTTATATACCTGGAGGGAAAGGTGGAGAAACTCCTCTTGTTTCCACAGTTATCATGACTGCTGTACCTGCTAAAGTAGCAGGTGTTGAAAAGATTGTAATGGTATCTCCTCCCAGAAAGGATAAAACTTTACATCCAGCTCTTTTAGTAGCTGCTAAAGAGGCAGGAGTAGATGAAATATACAAAGTTGGAGGACCGTGGTCTATTTTTGGTTTAGCCTATGGAACCGAAACATTACCAAAAGTAGATGTAATATGTGGACCTGGGAATATCTATGTTACTATAGCTAAAAAACTTGTCTCTTCTTGGATAGGGATAGATATTTTGGCAGGACCAAGCGAAATTTTAATTATAGCGGATGAAACAGCAGATCCTGAATTTGTAGTTTGGGATTTGTTAGCTCAGGCTGAACATGATCCCATGAGTTTAGCTATCCTTATAACTACTTCTAAAAAATTAGCTAAGGAAGTCAAAAATCTTTTACCTTCTGCTTTAGCAAAAGGGTTTAGAAGTGAGATTGCAGAAAGATCCCTTTCTCAAAGAGGAGCTATTATTATAACTCAGAATCTGGAACAGGCTTTCTTTTTAGCAAATCTTATAGCCCCTGAACATTTAGAGCTTTGTATAGAAAATTCTATGGAATATTTATCTATGGTTAAAAATGCCGGTGCTGTATTTTTAGGTTCTTTTACTCCTGAAGCTATGGGAGATTATATAGCAGGACCTAATCATGTTTTACCAACCATGGGATTAGCCAGATTTTGCTCCTCTCTTTCCGTGGAAAAATTTTTAAAAAAGATTAATTTTTTGAAGTATTCCCTGGAAGATCTCAAATCTGAAGCAGACAAAGTTATTTTACTTGCAGAAACAGAAAATCTTCCTTCTCATGCAGAAGCTGTAAAAGTAAGAATAAAAAAACTAAGGAGGGATCTAAAATGAAAGAATATGATTCTTATTTAGAATTTACAGAGGAAATTCTTGAAGATATAGATACTCAAGTAGAAAATTTAGGTCCCTGTAAAATTCCTAATCCTATGAAACAAGCCCCTATGTCTTTTATTACAGATGATATCAGAATAACTCTAAGGCTTAATTATAGTTATCTTAAAGAAAGTCTTTCTCAAGGAAAAGACATTCCTTCTTTAGAAGTAGCTGGACCAAGACCTTATATCTATTTTGATCCCTCAAAAGTAAAAGTAGGAATTGTCACTTGTGGAGGTTTGTGTCCAGGTATAAATGATGTGATTCGTTCTATAGTAATGACTTTATACTATTCTTATGGAGTAGATAAAATTATAGGATTCAGATACGGACTTCAGGGATTTATTCCTAAATATAGACATAAAGTGTTAGAGCTTAATCCTGAATTAGTTAAAGATATTCATACTATGGGAGGAACCTTTCTTGGAACCTCCCGTGGGCATCAACCTATTGATGAAATTGTTGATACCCTTGAAAGAATGAATATTCAGATCCTTTTTATGATCGGTGGAGACGGAACTTTTAGAGCAGCTTATAAAATAAAAGAGGGAATAGATAAACGGAAATTAAAAATTGCTGTTATTGCTGTCCCAAAAACTATAGATAATGATATCTGGCTTGTTTCAAAAACTTTTGGTTTTGATACTGCAGTAGAACTCGCTTGTAATGCTATAAGATGTGCTCATACAGAAGCCATCGCAGTACCAAATGGAATAGGTTTAGTAAAACTTATGGGAAGACATTCTGGTTTTATAGCAGCTGCTGCTACTCTTGCTACTAAAGAAGTCAATTTTTGTTTGATTCCTGAAATGGATTTTGATATAGATGGACCTAAGGGTCTTTTAGCAGAATTAGAAAAAAGATTGGAAAATAGAAAACATGCAGTAATAGTAGTAGCAGAAGGAGCAGGACAAAAATATGTTCAAAAAGATCCTCCTGAATATGATGCTTCAGGAAATATAAAACTTGGGGATATTGGAAGATATTTAAAAGAACGTATAGAAAAGTATTTCAAAGAGAAAAATATACCCATTGTTATAAGATATATAGATCCAAGCTATATTATAAGAAGTGTTCCTGCTAATGTTGAGGATAGAATTTATTGTGGATTTTTAGGGCAATATGCTGTCCATGCTGCTATGGCTGGAAAAACAGGTATAATGATAAGTAATATTAATGAGCAATTTGTTCATATTCCTTTAAAAGAGGCAGTAAAAAGAAGAAAACAGATTAATCTACATGGTAGATTCTGGCTTTCTGTATTAGAATCAACAGGACAGGGAACCTTAAAAAATAACTGATGGATAAAGGTCAAAAATTAAGTATTTTTCTTGTTATTCTTATTTTTTTTTCTCTCTTTCTTCTTTTTATAGAGAGAGAATATATAAAGTATGAAAAAATCAGTTATAGTGAATTTAAAGTTTTAGCTAAAAATAAACTGGTTGACAATTTAATTATTAAAAAATCAGTTATATATGGGAAATTTAAAGAGGGAGCAGCAAAAAAGTTATTTGAATTAAGAAAAAAGCCTGTTAGTGTAGCTACATATTTTAAAACTTACAAACCTCCAGAAGATCCTGATCTTTTTAAACTATTGGATCAAAAAGGAATTAATTATGAAATAAAGCCAGAAAACAATCATTGGTTTACACTTTTATCCTGGATTTTTCCTTTATTAATTTTTATTGGATTTTGGCTTTTTATCTTTAAAAGATTTGCTTCTCCTGATGGAGGAATTATTAGCTTTGGTAAAAGCAAAGCCAAAATCTATATAGAAAATGAAATTAATGTAACTTTTAAAGATGTAGCTGGGGTTGAGGAGGCAGTAGAAGAATTAAAAGAAATTATAGAATTTTTAAAATATCCTGATAATTTTACCAGGTTGGGTGCTAAAATTCCTAAGGGCGTTCTTTTAGTGGGTCCTCCTGGCACAGGGAAAACTCTGCTTGCTCGGGCAGTAGCAGGTGAGGCAGGAGTTCCTTTTATTTCTATTTCTGGTTCTTCTTTTGTAGAAATGTTCGTAGGAGTTGGAGCTGCACGCGTAAGAGATCTATTTGCCCAAGCAGAAAAAATGGCTCCTTGTATAATATTTATAGATGAAATAGACGCTGTAGGTAGAGTTAGAGGTGTTTCTCCTGCTGGAGGCTCCGAAGAAAGAGAACATACTCTCACTCAATTACTCACAGAGATGGATGGCTTTGACCCTAAAAAAGGAGTTATAATTATTGCAGCAACTAATAGACCAGAAACTCTTGATCCTGCTCTTTTAAGACCAGGAAGATTTGATAGAGTGATAGTGGTTGATCGTCCAGACTTAAAAGGAAGAGAAGAGATTTTAAAATTACATTGTAAAAATATTAAACTCGCTCCTGATGTGGATTTAAAAGTTATTGCAGCCAGGACCTCTGGAATGGTTGGAGCAGATTTGGCTAATATTGTAAATGAAGCTGCTTTACTTGCTGCAAGAAAAGGTAAAGAAGCTGTAGAAATGGAAGATTTTGAAGAGGCTATAGATAGAGTTATAGCAGGATTAGCCAAAAAAAATCGTTATCTTTCTCCTGAAGAAAAAAAACGTATTGCTTATCATGAATCTGGTCATGCTATAGTAGCTTCTGTTCTCACTCCTCATGAAAAAGTGCATAGGGTTTCTATTATACCAAGAGGAATTGCTGCTTTAGGTTATACTTTACAACTTCCTTCAGAAGAAAAATATTTAGTTACTAAAAAAGAACTTCTTGCTAAGATTTCTGTTCTTTTTGGAGGTAGAGCTGCAGAAGAATTGGTTTTTAAAGAGGTCTCTACAGGCGCTCAAAATGACCTTGAAAAAGCTACAGAAATTGCAAGAGCTATGATTATGGATTATGGAATGAGCGAAATTTTAGGCCCTCAAACCTTCAGAAAAAGAGAACATCTCTTTTTAGATATTCCTTTTAGAGAAAGAGAACTTATTTCAGAAGAAACTGCTAAAATTATAGATAAAGAAATTGCCAGAATTTTAAAAAATTGTTATGAAAGTGCAGTTAAAATTTTGGAAGAACGGAGAGAGCTTTTAGAAAAAATGGTCAAACTTTTAATTGAAAGAGAAGTCCTTGAGGGAGAAGAACTTGAAAAATTATTATATCAACACAAAAAAGAGGAGGAAAAAAAATGAAATATAAAATAGTTATTTTTCTTTTGGGAATATTTCTTTTCTTATTTTGTAAAAATTCTTGGTCAAATATTCCTCCAAAAGTTTATGAACAAATTAAAAAGGATTTTACTCCTATTTCGGCTTTTATTATAGGTTCAGAAGAAGGTGAGATTATAATTGATAAAGGTGCTGCTCAAGGAGTAAAACCTAAGGATATTTTTTCAGTCTATAAATTGGGAAAAAAAATAACTGATCCACGCACAGGTAAAACCTTAGGATTTTTAAAAAAATTTATAGGAAAAATTGAAATCACTCATGTGGATGAAAATTTTGCTACAGCAAAAATAATTTCTCAAAAAGAAAAATTTCCTATACCCACTCCTATTAAAAGATTTACTGATTTAAAAATACTTGTAATTTCTGAAAAACCAAATTCAGATGAAAATTTACTTTTAATCTTAAAAACCAATCTCCCTGAATGTGAAATAATTTTCAACCCAAATCTTAAATTAAGTCAAATCTCTTTTGAATATCTTTTATCCAATAAAATTGATCTTGTTTTTGTAGAGGATGAAAATATTATAAAAGTTTACAATTATAAATTAGATTTAATAAGATATTATGGTAGTTTTAGTTATAAACCTATTACACGCATTCCTGCCATTACTTATAACTATCAACCTTCTCAAGATTTTCAGATTTTAAAGCCTTCACTTTTAGGAAAAATGAAAAAAGAAGTAATTCAATCTGAATTTACAGATTTGGACAATGATGGAATTCCAGAAATGGTTTATTTTAATGATCAAGGATTATTTATAGTAAAAATAAAAGATGGTCTTTTAGCTAAATATAAGCCACAATATGGTAAGATTTTGAATTTTTCTGTTGGTCCCTCTGGTTGGATTGCTTTAAATATTTATGATGAGAGAGTTGGCATGAGAAGTGAAATTTTGAAATATACCTCTAAAGGGCTTGTTCCTGTAATCACTAATATTAATTTGATTCTTAATTTTATAGATTATACCGCCAGAGGAGTAAAAGATACCCTTATTGGTCAGACTTTTGATTCAGAAAAATTTTTTGGAAAAGATGTATATATCTTAAAAAGAGAAAATAACAAATTAATATATGCCATGAAATTAGATCTTCCTGAAAATTATAAAAACATAGGGAGTTCTTTTGTAGATTTAGATAGGGATGGGAAGCCTGAAATTCTGAATTATCTTCCTGATGGAAAGTTGGGGATTTATAAAAATAATGATTTAGTTTGGGAAACTCCATATCCTGTAGCTGATCATTTTTACAATATAAAACTGGTAAAAGGAAAACCAAATTATCAAATAATAAAACAAATTGTTAAACCTTTAATCACTCCTGTGATAGCTGATCTTAATAAAGATGGCATACCTGATGTTCTCTTTGTATCTAATAAATTTCCTTTGAAAACTGTAAAATCTGATCTCAAATATATACCATTAAATAGTGCCACTTCTCAAATATTTGTTCTTAGTTTCAAAGGAACTTATTTTTATAAAAACATTACAAATGCTCAAACAGGATTTATTACAGGAATAGGGGTAGTAAATCATGCACTTTATTTTACCAATGTAAAAGGAAAATATCCTGGTCAAACAGAGAGTGAGCTTTATTTTAGTTATTTTTAAGGCTTTTCCACAGTAATAACAGTATGAACATTCCCTCTGGGATGAAAATCAGCTATTACTTTAAGTTTTTTGGGCTGAAGTAAATTCCAGAGGGCATCAAATATTTCATTAGTAGCAGCTTCATGAGAAATATAACGGCTTCTAAACTTATTAAGCCAGAGTTTCAAAGACTTTAATTCTACAATTTTATCCTTAGGAATATAGGAGATTTTAATTACAGCAAAATCTGGATATCCTGAACGAGGACAAAGACAAGTAAACTCTGGAAAAGTGATTTCAATCAGATAATCTCTATCAGGATAGGGATTGTCCCATGCTTCAAGCTGAGCTTCTTCTATAGCAATTTCACCATATTTTTTTTCTGCCATAAGATATTTTTATTTTATAGCAATTTTTTAAAAAAACAAGAACAAGATGATTCTTTAATTACATTTTATTATCATTTAAACAGTTAAACTTGAAATTCCATATTCAATATTTATAATTTGATATAATTATGCAATCAAGTGGAAACATCTCTAAAGAAAAAATATGTAATTTAATTTTTAAATCAGCTTTAGAAATAAATAAAATCATTATTATAACAGATACAGAAAGAACAATCTTATTTGCCAATGAAGCTTTTTATAAGATCTCTAACTATTTAAAAGAAGAAATTATTGGACAGAAATTAGACTTATTTATTGAATCGTCTAAGTTAAAAAACTTATCTATTTTAAGAAAAAATTACTCATTTATAGCAAAATTAAAAAAAAAAGATGGTATATATACCACAGTAGAACTTACCATACTATTTCTTAAAAATAAAGATTCTTTGGAAGCTTTTGTGTTTTTTGGAAAAGAATTAAAATCTATTATATCTCATAACAAAGAATTTATAAATTTAAAAGAAACATTAAAACACGTTGAAATTTATATTACTGAATTTAGAAATAATCCAATTTTGTTTATTGTATTAGAAATTAGAAACTTTTTTACTATATCTTCAAGTTTTGGTCTAAATGTAGCTTATAAAATCACTAAAATTTTAAATAATCAATTAAAAAAACTTTTCCCTGAAGCCTACATTTCAAACATAAGATTAGATCAAGTTCTAATTGTCATTTTTAATCAAAATAAACATTATTTACCTGTTATTATAAGTTCAATATTTGATAAATTACTTTCTCCCATAAATATAAATGGTGAAGAAATCCCTATAAGTTTTAATTTGGGTATTTCTACATATCCAGAAGATGCAGATAATGCAGAAGATCTCTATGAAAAAGCTCTTTTAGCTTTAGATTTAGCTAAAAACAAGGGAGAAAATATACATTTTTCTTATAGTAAAGATATAGATATTTTAATTAAAAAAGAAATAGAAAAGAGAAATGAAATATTAAGGGCATTAAAATATGAAAAATTTTTACTTTATGTACAACCCATTTATTCAAGCAAGACCTTTGAAATTGAAAGTTTTGAAATTTTACTTAGATTAAAACATAACGAAGAAATTATACTTCCCAAACATTTTATTGAAATATTAGAAAATTCCGGGCTTATTACGAAAGTTGAAAATTGGATTTTTGAAAAAATAAAACTACTTGCTTCTAAAATTAATAATATTAAAGCTATTCCATCTATCAATTTATCAGCTAAAAGTTTCTTTAATCCATCTTTAATTGACAAATTAAAAAATTTAAGGGAAATTTTAAAATCACCGTTTATAATTGAACTTACAGAAAGATTATTTATAGAACCCAATGTCTTTTCTATTCTTAAAGAAATTAAAAAATTAGATATTCTAATTGCTATAGATGATTTTGGTACTGGATATTCTTCCTTAGGATATTTAATAGACTTTCCTGTTGATATAGTAAAGATAGATATGAACTTCATTAAAAGGATGATAAATGAACCAAAAGTTATGGCTATAGTTCAAGTTATTATAGATCTTTCTAAAAAATTAGGAATTAAAACTTTAGCAGAAGGGGTAGAAAACGAAAAGCAATTAAAAATTCTCCAAAGTTTAAATTGTAATTATTTACAAGGATTTTATTTCAGCAAACCGGTTTCCATAGAAGATTTTATATTAAACTATGAAAAATATCAAAAAATAAAAATTAAAAAGAACAACGATTATGAAAAATGAAAGACCTAATTAATACTTTAAAAATTTTGATTGTAGATGATGATAAGTTTTATTTAGATATTTTAAAATATAGTCTTAAAAAGATATGCCCTAATGTTAAAGCTTGTAGTAATCCTAAAGAAGCTTTAAAAACTCTTAAAAACGAACAGTTTAATATTTTAATTGTAAATTACCGATTACCATATATTAATGGATTAGAATTAGCAAATATTGCTAAGCAGTTCAATCCTGATTTGGAAACTATTTTGCTTGCGACAAAAAAAGATATTTCTTATTTAGAAACATTAAATGTCGCAATAGACAAGTATATCTTAAAAGATGTTTGTTCTAAAACTATTAATAATTTGATAAAAGTCATTGAAAATTTAATACAAAATAAAATCTGTAAAAATTTTACATTGGAAAAACCAGAAATAAAATTGGAAAGTTCAGAATTAATTAACAAATATCTACAATATCAACAAAAAGAAGCCTTTAAAAAACAAAAAGAGATAATTAACAACGAGTTGATCCATTCTACATATTGGGAAGAGATTCCATTAGGTAAAAAAATTTTTTACTTTAAAACATTTTATAAACCTATAGAAATTCTTAGTGGAGATACATATTCTATAAGAATTTTAGAAAAGGGAAAAATTTTTTTCTTTATTTTTGATGTAATGGGAAAAAGTATTCCTGGTTCTATTACTGCTGTTACAGCTACAGCTTTTATAAACTATCTGATAAATATATTACCAAGATTACGTATAAAAGAAAATTTAAATAATAATGAAAAAATATTTGATTTTTTGGTTAAAGAATTTATATATTTCATTAATTCCATTCTTTTGGAAAATGAAGTATTATGTGCATTATTTTTACTAATGGATGTATCAAAAAATGAAATTTTGGTATCTAATTTTGGTATGCCACCTTTATATATTATTGAAAATTCCAAGTTAAAAAAAATATATTCTGAGCAATTACCTATTTCCAAATATACCAATAATTTTAAAAAAGTAAAAATTGATTTGGCTAATATAACAAAAATGTTAATACTTTCAGATGGCATTTTAACTGCACAGGCTTCAGATTACAAATTTTATTTTAAACTTTTAGATAACGATTTTTTGTACTCAAACACCTTTAAAGATTGGTTATGTATTTTTTATAAAAAAATCAAAAAGTTTGATGATGATCTTACAGCAATATATATAAATTCTTGTGAAATAAAAGGTTTTTTTAAATCGGAATTTGAAATAAATTCTAATTTAATTGAGATTGATAAATTTTTAACTTTAATCTATAAAAGATTACAAAAAACCAAATATTTTAATTCTTGTGCTAATAAATTTCTTACTATTATGAATGAACTATTATTAAATGCTCATGAACATGGTTCTTTAAAGTTAAGTCCTCAACAAAAAGAAAAATTTATAATAAATGGAAATTATTCCAATTTTGTAGCTAACGCTATTACTAAAAAAATTAAAATAAAATTTGTTTTGTCTATTTCTAAAAAAGAATTGTATATAATTATAAAAGATGAAGGAAGTGGATTTAATAAAAAAGATATTCTTGAAAATAGTTATAAAAGATTGTTTAGTGGTTATGGATTTAAAATAATAAATCAATTAGCTAAAGATTTTTTCTTTAATTTAAGCGGTAATACTGTAGTAGTAATTTTTGATTTAAAAAACTGTTTTCTAAAAAAATTATAACATCATCCATTATTTTTCTTTTTTCTTCCTTCTCCTTTTCTTTTATCCTATTCTCTAAAAGTTTTAAATCCCTATGTAAGGTTTACTTTCTCTATCTCAAATACATTTACAACGCCTAAAATTTTTAAGAATTCATAAAGATCTGGATTTTTAATTCTTATCTTAACCTTTATATTTTCTTTTAAAACTAATTTCAAAAGAAATCCTATAATAGAAGAATTTAATACCTCTGCATCATTAAAAGTTAATATTATTTCTCTATATCCTTTCTCAACCAAATCAGTAACAACCTCTTTAATAAGCCAATAATCACTTATAGTAATAACATGTCCAGTAATTATAAGTTCATTTTCTTTCTCCGTAATAGAGACGTTTACACTAAAATCTTCTTCCTGTAAAATTGGATTATTCATATCATTCTTATTCATTTTCTCTTTCACCTCTTCTTTACCAATCTATTCCCAATTTTCTTTTACCTATTTTCAATTTTTTTGAGCTATATTTTCCATTTATTAATGACTTTTGTTTTAAACTTTAAACTTTTCTATAGCATTTTTAAGGTCATTTCCAAGTTTGGCTACTTCTTTTGAAGTTTCAACTAACTGTTCTATTCCTACTTTTATATCTTTTGTACCTTCTGCAATACTGCCTACATCCTTTGCAACAGAGTCTGCAGTAACACTCATTTCTTCTGTTGCACTCGCTATAGTTTGAATCATTTCTTGTAATTTATCAGCTTTTTCTGCAATAGTATTAAGGATATTAGATGCTTCTTCTGATAATTTAACTCCTAAATTAACCTTTTCATTTATATCTTTTACTGCATTTTTAACTTCCTCTACAACATTTTGAATTTCCTTAATCATCTGATCTACTTCTTCTGTTGATTTATTTGTTCTTTCAGCAAGCTTTCTAATCTCTCCTGCAACTACAGCAAAACTTTTACCATGTTCCCCTGCCCTTGCCGCTTCAATAGTTGCATTTAAAGCTAAAAGATTAGTTTGTTCCGCTACCTCTTTAATAAATGTTACTACTTCTTGTATTTTTTCCGTCTCGTTTACTAACTTGAACATTATATCTTGCAATTTTTTACCAGCTTCTTCTATCACTTTAACCTCTTGAGCTGTTTTAAGAGTTAATTTTTCTCCTTCTCTTGCAACCTTAGCTGTCTCTACACTTGAATTGAGTATATTTTGAGTATTCTTAGCAATATCAACAACAGTTACACTCATTTCTTCAGCTGCACTTGCTATTTGGGTAGTTTTTTCTGTAGTCGTATCTATATTAACACTAAATTCTTTGCTTATAGCATTCATCTCCTCTGCTGAACTTGCAAGAGCTATGGATACTTCTTTTATTTCTCTCAAAAGCCCTTTTACATTTTCTATTGTATCTCTAATACTCTGAGCTATTATTCCCATTTCATCTTTACGTGCTACATCAAACTTTATAGTAAAGTCTCCCCCTTTTACCTTCTTGAGATTTTCACTTATTTTTCTAACAGGTGTTTTTATTCCATTTATTACATTAATACATACAAAAAATGATATAATTACAGAAATAATACCTAACAATAAAAGCACAATAACACTTGAATGTACAGATTCTTTTACATCACCTATTTCATCCTTTAATCTTTTTTGATGATAATTTAACAATTCACTAACTTTTTTATCAATTGCATTTATTTTGGGAAGAACTTCTTTATCATAAATCAAATTCGCTTCAGAAGTTCTTCCTTTTAAAGCAAGTTCAATAACTTTATTGTTTTTTTCTTTTAAATTTAATATAGCATCAATAAATTCATTTAATTTTTTAGCTTCTTCTTTAGATACCGTAGCCTTTTTCAAAAACTCAAGATTTTTTTTATAAATACCCTCAACTCCTTGAATTTTTTTATAAAGCTCTTTCCTCTTTTGCAAATCTTCTACACGAAGCATCATTAAAAGCTCTCTTACTGTAACATCCGAAACTAAAGTTCTTATATTTTGCACTGCCTCTAATTTATAAAAATTATTATATAATTTTCTCATATGTTTTTCTATTTCTGAAAGATTTAAAAATATATAAAAAGAAAGCAAAATTATCAAAAAAATCAATATCCCAAATCCTAAACCTATTTTTTTACCAATACTTAAATTTTTAAACATAATAACCCCCTTGATTCTCTGTATAATTTAACAATTTTTATAATTATCTGATACTTCTTTACAACTCTATCCCTAAATTTTCTTTTACCCATTTTTCAAATCGTTTTGAACTACGTTTCCCATTTATAAACATACTTACAGCTGCTGAACTAATACCTAAATCTTGAGCAATGTCCTTTTGTTTTAACCCTTTTAATAATAAAGCTGTTTTTATTTTTATCGTTCTTTCTTTAGTTTTTATTTTTATCATTCTTTTAAAAGATTATAATCTGATATAGAATTGCTTTTATGTTATTTATAATTTAAAATTAATATATAATATCTAAGATTTTTTGTTTAATATTTTTATAAAATACTAATACGATTTGGCAAGTTGTCAAGTTAAAATTAGCTTAAATTGGTTAATTTTTTAACCAATTTTGATTAAATATATGACAGAAAAAAGAAAGGACAACTTTAGCATGAGACTAAAATTACTTAGAAAAAAGCTTGGTCTATCTCAAAAAGAAATGGCAGCTCAATTAAATATACCTTTTACTATGATTTCTAAATATGAAAATGGAAAAATAAAACCTGGTTATGATATGCTTATAAAAATTGCACTCCATTATAAAGTTAATCTAAATTGGTTACTTTTAGGAATTGGAAATATGTTTATAGATCATATTGAAACATCTCAAAAATTATTAGAAAATAATTCCTTTTTTATAAATTCAACATTAGAAGACTATTATTATCTTTTTGAAAAAATATTTAATCTATCATTAATAGAAGAATTTTTAACATTTTTTATAAATTTTATAAAAGCTAAGAATGGAAACAAAAAAGCTTTAAAATTTCTTCAAGACTTAGTTAAGGAACTTGAATCATAAAAAAATTGAATACCTTAGCGTTTTTTAAAATTGCTTAGTGAACTATAAACTCCTCTGAAATATATAATTCATACGCCCCCGGCAGGACTCGAACCTGCGACACCGAGATTAGGAATCTCGTGCTCTATCCTCCTGAGCTACGGGGGCATATTAATTTTCTATCTTATCTTAATATCTTAAAACAATTTTTCAAGATCCACAATTCAAATATAAAAACTTATTTATTTAAACTTATTTATTTAATTTGAAATCCTTAAATTCCTCTAAGGACATAGGTTTGGCTAAATAATATCCCTGCAAATAATCAATTCCTAAAACATAAAGTAAATCTACTATTTCTTTTGTTTCAACAAATTCTGCTATGGTTTTAAGACCAAGTTCTTTTGCTAAATAAATTATTCCTTTTAATATACTTACATGCTTTTTTGAATCTAAAACTCTTTTTACAATTGATCCATCAATCTTTAAAAACTCAGCATCAATATTAATAAGTGAAGTAAAAGAAGCATACCCTGCCCCAAAGTCATCTATAGCAAGTTTTATTTTTGATTTTTTAATACTTTGATTAATAAGTTGTACACATTCTGAAAAATGAACTAAAGATTCTTCTGTAATTTCAATTACAAAATAAAAATCTTTTTTATGGGCCAAATCATTAAGAATTTCAATTTCTGAAGATAAGTAAATCGCTTTTTCTATGGATTTGATAGTTTTATTTATAAAAATATATTTATTTTTATACAGCTCTAAATACTTTGAAGATAAAATTTTTTCAATTAAAGCATCTTCAAGTTCATCTATATATCCTATTTCATGAGCAATTTCTATAAAATGTCCTGCTGGTATTAAATTTCCTTTATTATCTAAAATTCTTAAAAGTATCTCACCTCCTATAATCGTCAACTTTTCAGCATCAAAAATGGGTTGTATATAAGGAACTATTTTTCTTTCTTTAATAGCATACTCTATAAGTTCTTTAATTTGTGTAAATTTCTGAATATATTCTTCAAACTTAGATTCAAAAAATTTCCAAGTATTTTTCCCTGCTTTTTTAGCAGCTTTCAAGGCTATAAAAACAGCTCTTAAAAGCTCAGAAGAATTCTTTCCATCAGAAGGATAAAAAGCCACTCCTAAGGAGGCAGTTATTTGTATATCTATTCTCCCCAAATTAAA
>Ga0256842_1000089_pt1 | contig 68141 bp, 57 predicted proteins | sample 4559240metaG_FD_185973 | JGI IMG/M metagenome (GOLD analysis project Ga0256842, IMG submission 185973) | Hydrothermal vent microbial communities from Guaymas Basin, Mexico - 4559-240 | ecosystem: Environmental > Aquatic > Marine > Hydrothermal vents | place: Mexico: Guaymas Basin | collected... | reverse complement strand
AGAGGGTTTAAGAATATGAGAGAAAATAGATTAATATCATTAGATTGGGCAATGAAAAGATTGTTAAGAAGTAAATCAAACTTCAGTATTTTAGAGGGCTTTTTAACTGAACTTATATATAAAGAAGAGAATGATAAAATAGAAAAAGATGAGCTTAAAAAATCACTTAAGATAGAAGAGATATTAGAGAGTGAAGCAAATCAAGAAAAAGAGAATGATAAATTTAATAGAGTAGATATAAAGTTAAAAAATAGTGATGGAGAGATAATTATAGTTGAAATACAATTTTCTAGTCAATATGACTATTTTCAAAGAATGCTCTATGGAACAGCAAAAAATATTACCGAATATTTAAATATTGGAGAAGAGTATGGAGATATTATCAAGGTAATTAGTGTAAATATAGTCTATTTTGATTTAGGAGCAGGAGATGATTATATATATCATGGAACAACTAATTTCATAGGAATGAATAAAAAAGATAGATTAAAACTCTCTACAAGAAATAGAGTAAGATTTGGAAAAACAGAACCAAGTAAACTCTACCCTGAATATTACATTATAAAAGTAAATAAATTTAATGATATTGCAAAAAATAGTCTTGATGAGTGGATTTATTTTCTTAAAAATGCAGAGATAAAGAGTCATTTCAAAGCAAAAGGGTTAGATAAAGCAAAAGATACACTAAATATTATGCAGTTAGAGGGAAAAGATAAACTAAATTATGACAGATATATAGAACAGAGAAGAGATGAAAAAAGTTATGCCACAACCAGAGAGATAGAACTAGAAGAGAGTAGAGAGAAAGGATTAAAAGAGGGCATTGAAAAGGGGATAAAAGAAGGTATAGAAAAAGGTATAGAAAAAGAAAAAATAAAAATGGCAAAAAGTTTATTAGATGTATTGGATATTGAGACTATTTCACTTAAGACGGGTTTAAGTATAGAAGAGATTAAAAATTTAAAAATATTATAAAAAGTTTTAATATATTAATAATTATAACTATTATTTTATAACTATTGAACTTTTAATCTTCTTTATATCTATTTTTTATTATCATTTAATACAATTAAGTGGAGTAAATTTATAAAATAATGAGACTATCTAAAAAAGAGATTTATGTGCTAAAAAAAGCACTACATAGTTTATCAAGTGAAGCCAAACTCTATCTTTTTGGAAGTAGGCTTGATGATAGTAAAAGAGGTGGAGATATTGATTTAATGATTGTATCTAAAGATTTTACAAAAAAACAGCTTAGAGAGTTTCGTATAACATTTTTTAAATATTTTGGAGAACAAAAGCTAGATATGATTGTGGACAATGGTAGTTTTAAAAATCCATTTCATCAAATAGTAAAAAAGAGGCAATTTTACTTTGATATATAAAAAATTATTAAAGAAGTAGGTTAAAAATGCAAAAAAATAGTAAAATATATATAGCAGGACATAGAGGATTAGTTGGAAGTGCCATTTTAAAAAATCTAAAACAGAAAGGTTACACCAATTTTATCTATAGAACACATAAAGAGTTAGATTTAACTAATCAACAAGCAGTAGCAGAGTTTTTTGAAAAAGAGAAACCAGAGTATGTATTTTTAGCAGCAGCTAAAGTTGGTGGAATAGTTGCTAATAATACCTATAGAGCAGAGTTTATATATAGTAATTTAGAGATACAAAATAATATAATCCATCAAAGTTATCTACATGGAGTTAAAAAACTTCTATTTTTAGGAAGCACTTGTATCTACCCTAAAAACTCCCCACAACCTATGAGAGAGGAGTATCTTTTAACCTCCCCACTAGAATATACAAATGAACCTTATGCAATAGCCAAAATAGCAGGAATTAAGATGTGTGAGAGTTATAATCTGCAATATGGAACAAATTTTATCTCTGTTATGCCTACCAATCTTTACGGTGTAAATGATAATTTTGATTTGGAAACTTCACATGTCTTACCTGCACTTTTACGAAAAATCCATTTAGCAAAACTTCTTAGTGAAAAAAGATATAGTGAAGTTATAAAAGATTTAAAAGTAAGTTCCATAGAAGAGGCAAAAGAGTATTTAAGTAAATTTGGAGTAGATGAAAATAGAGTTGAGATTTGGGGTAGTGGAACGCCAAGACGAGAATTTTTATGGAATGAAGATATGGCTGATGCTTGTGTGTTTATTATGGAAAATAGAGATTTTAAAGATACTTTTGATAAAAATCAAAAAGAGATAAGAAATACTCATATAAATATTGGTACAGGAGAAGACATTTCGATTAAAGAGTTAGCTTTTATGATAAAGGATATTATAGGCTTTAATGGAGAACTATTTTTTAATACCGAAAAACCTGATGGAACACTTTTGAAGCGAACTGATTCTTCTAAATTAAATAATATGGGTTGGAAATATAAAGTTGAGTTGGAAGATGGGATTAGGACAGTTTATAAGTGCTATCTAAAAAAATAAATCATTCTTTTTTAATTTTCCATTATCTAAAAAAAGTATTCATAAAAATACAACAATTTTATGTATCAAAAGTCATAAAACAATGTGGCAGTCATTTTAGAATATATGGAAGTTTTTACTTACAAAAACCTCAAAAATTGATTGTAGGTAATAATGTAACTATTAATGATGGAGTATATATAAATGCTAGAGGTGGTATAACAGTAGGTAATGATGTCTCTTTTTCAGCAGGTTGCAAGATAGTTAGTACAGGACTAGATGTAACTAAAGATAAATTGAATCAATCTCATATAGATAAACCAATATTTATAGGAAACAATGTGCAAATTGGAACAGGGGCTATAATACTTATGGGTATAACGATTGGTGATGATGTAATTATTGGGGCTGGTTCAGTTGTAACTAAAGATATTGAATCAAATTGTATTGTAGTAGGTAATCCTGCAAAGATATTAAAAAAACTAAAGAGTGAAAATGAATAGTAAAAAAATAGCAGTTGTTATATCTTCTTTTGATGGAAATTCCGATTTATGGAGTCCTTTGGAAGAATCTTATAAAAAGTATTGGAGTGATTGTCCTTATAGTTTATATCTTACTACAAATTTTAAAGAATATAAGTCTGAAAGATTTAAAACTTTAAAGGTTGGGAAAGAGAAGTCTTGGTCAGATATGCTTTATAAAAGTGTGGAGATGTTAAAAGAGGATTATATACTTTTAACATTTGATGATCTGTTTTTATCAATTAAAATAGATACACAAGATATAACAAGTTTAATTAATTATGCAATAGATAATGATGTTAATTATTTTCAACTCTATTCATCAAATTCTCAATATACAAAAGTTACAGATAAAATAGTAAGTAAAAATAAAAATAGTAAATATCGAAATGCTACAGTTTGGTCTCTTTGGAAAAAAGAAGTTTTACTCGATTTGTTAGATAGAGATGAAAATGCTTGGGAGTTTGAAGATAAAGGGAGTGTTCGTTCAAATAAATATGATAAATTTTATTGTGTTAATTACTCTGCTATTCCTTATATAAATGGTGTAATAAAAGGTAAATGGGTACCAGATGCTGTAAGAAAATTACAAAAACAAGGGATATCAGTAGATTTAAAAAATAGGAAAATTATGACTTCTAGAGAATACATAAAATATAGCATAATAAATAAACTATATAATCTTTATAAATCTATATTATTTAAGGGTGAATATGATTAAAATTATAATAATAAGTAAAGATGGAAACTCACAAAGTATAAAGTATATACTAAAATATTTTAAAGATTATGATATTTATCTTATAGCACCAAAAGCAAAAGAATCCAAATATAGCAAAGCTAATCTTATAAAACTAAATGATAATGATATTTTGGATTTTAATACACTAAAGGAAGAATTAAAATTAGATAGATTTGGTTGGTATTATCAACAGTTTTTAAAGTATCAGTCTGTTTTAACAATTGATGGAGAAGATTTTCTTATTATAGATGGTGATACAGTTATAAAACCATCTTTAGCCATAAAAAATACTCTTTTTACAACAAATAAACCAACAGTTGAAGGATATAGTAATTTATATTTAAAAGTATTTCCACAACATAAACTATACGGAAAATCTTTTATAACGAATCAGATGCTTTTTAATAAAAATTATCTACGAGAAATTGTAAATAATATAGAAAAAACAAATAATGGTACTTGGATAGAAACTTTAGCAAATTTAGTAAAGAACAATGAAAACTTTATGTTTAGTGAGTATCAAGTATATGCAGAATATCTTTTAAATACAAAAAAAAATATAGATATTAAAAGTGTAGCTGTATTTAGAAGAATGGATTTGATAAATGATAGTGTAGATAAAGCATTAAAAAAATTTGATATATTGGCTTATGAAGATCATCATAAAACAGGTTTATTAAGACTTCTAAGAGCTAAAATTTACTATATGATAGGGAAAAGTATAGGATGATGACAATATTACTTTTTATACTTTTAGGATTATTAGTATCTATAGAAGCATCAACTTCTATCTCAAGAAAAAGTGGTTATAAGATAGGAAATCCCAGTACAGGATTTGTTTTTCAGTCTTCATTATCACTTGTTTCAAGAGCATTGATTTTTATGTTTATGCCACTTTTGGGTTATTTAGCAGATAAAAATGAACTTTTAAAAGTACCATCAGATATACTTTATCTTTATATTTTTATTCCTCTTTTACTTTGGATTTTATATATAATTAGAAGTAAGTTAGAATATATTTATATCATATTATTACATAGAATGCACACACATGGTTCTTTTTTTAAGTCTATAAAAGATAACAATATTGATATTAAAAGTTATAAAAAACTAAAAACATTAAAAAAAGCTAAGCATTTTAAAAAGCTTTATACTATTTTTTTACTCTCTTATATCCCTTACTATTTAGCATGGCCAGTGATTATAATACTACTTACTTTGTATAATGACAATAGAGCTATGATTTTAGGTATGTCCTCTGTATTTAATGGTATAAATACTATTATCATCACTCTATTTATAGATCCAAAACTAACACAATTAGGAAAATATAATAATTTAATACAGTATGTATATAATGACTTAGTGTTACTTAGATTTTATGCTTCTTTAATCGCATATTTATTATTGGCTTTATTTATTTTAGGACTGAGTATTGCAAATTAAAATTAAAGAGATAGAAACAAATATACTATTAAAAACTTTTGTTTTATTTTCAATTTTATTACTTCTACCTGTGAGTGAAATTTTTATAGTTCCACAAGAGTTAGATGATGGAAGTTTACAAAATTTTTCTTTATTTTTAGTATTTTATATTTTTATTACATTTTTTATTTTAAATCAATTACATATGTTTAAAAGTCAAAAATATTACTTTTTTGAAAAATTGGTACCAGATAACATTTTAATATTACTTTCTTTAGTATCTTTTTTTATCTTTTTAAGTTTTGTAATGAAATATATTCATTCTATACCAGATATATTAATTTTTGCTTCTAAATATCGCCAAGGATTTTATAAAGGTTCAGGTATCTTTACTTATCCTATTTTAATTATAATGCCATCACTTTTAGCAGTAATAGTTTTAAAGCAATATAAAATATCTTATGGATTTTATATTGCTTCATTTTTAGTTTTACTTGCAACAGTAATTGTTGGATTAAGAATTTATTTATTCCCAATAGTATTTTTATTCTTAATTAGAATGTTGATTTTTGCTAAAACATCAAAGTTTTTAATTATATCGATGCTCTTATTTGTGATTATGTTTTTTTATAAATATCTATTAAATCCAAATGTAGAAGATATGAGTATATTGGAGATTATTGGTTATATGTTTGGAAGATCGAATTTTAGAAGTATATTGTATTTTAATGGTTTTGAAATTGGTTTTGATGAGTTGAAATGTATGATATTTCCTATAAATCAACTATTTGATTGTACAACTGCACAATTTAAAGAAAACTTTTTATCTTATAATCCAAAGATTCCAATAGGTATGCCTTTTATTTCTTTGTATTCAGGTGTAGCTATTGCGATACCAAAAATTTTATATAACATAGGTAGTCCTATTTTTTTAAGTTTTATTGTTCCTTATTTTATGGGTATTATTTTTTTATTAAAAAATATTTTAAAAAGTAAAAATATTTACAGTATGATATTTAGTATTAATATTTTTATACTTTTAGTTATGGCTTTATTAGAGGATGTGGCTGCATTTAATAAAATATTTCCAATGATGGTTATATCGTTTTTAATAGCAATATTATTTTGGATAGTAAATAGAAAGTATAGATTAAAAAGGAGAAAAACTATATGAATTTTTCAGTATTATTATCAGCATATAAAAAAGAAAAACCAGAGTATTTAAAAAGAGCATTAAAAAGTATTTATGTAGAACAAACACTAAAACCCACAGAGATAGTTTTGGTAGAAGATGGAAAACTAACTTATGAGTTAGACAGGGTTATTTTAGATTTTCAAAATGAAGTTGGAGATATCTTAAAAATGGTAAAGATAGAAGTAAATCAAGGTTTAGCCAATGCTTTAACAGTAGGATTAGAGCATTGTAGTTATGAACTTGTTGCTAGAATGGATACAGATGATATATCACTTCCTCAAAGATTTGAAAAGCAGATAGCCTTTATGAAAGAAAATCCTGATATATCTGTATGTGGTTCATTTTTAGGTGAGTTTGATGATACAAGTGAAGAGATAAAACAAATTGTAAAACTACCTATAACATACGAAGAAACTTTAAAATTTGTACAACTAAGAACCCCTATAGCACATCCTGTAGCTATGATGAGAAAAAGTGCCATAGTAGAAGTAGGGGGTTACCCACCTTTTCCCATAGGGCAAGATATAGCACTATGGTCAGTTCTTCTAGCAAGGGGCTATAAACTAGCAAATATACCAGAAGTTTTACTAAAAATAAGAGTTAATGATAACTTTTACAGTAGAAGATCATGGGAAGCTTTTAAATCAACTATAAAAGTTTCAAAGTTACAATATGCAGAAGGGCTTATAGATAGGAAAACCTTTATAAGGAATATTATCGCAAGATTCTTTTTAAGAATGAGTCCTGTGATTTTGCGAAAAATAGCATATAAATTATTAAGAAAGTAGGTATAGAGATGTCAGATATAAAAGTATGGATAAGAGGTAAAAATATAGATGAAGATAAAGCAGTAGTAAACGTAATGTCTCCAACAGCTCAATTTGGATTAAATGTATTTGAAGGAATTAGGGGGTATTGGAATGAAGATGAAGAAGTTTTATATATATTTAAATTAGAAGAGCATATTGATAGACTTTTAGAATCTTCTAAATTAGTTTCAATTCCAGTTCCTTATACAAAAGAAGAGATTATAAAAGCTATTAAAAGTAATATAATAGCAAATAATTTTAAAAATATTGATATTGCTTTAAGAATTACTATTTTTGCAGATAATATTGGTTCTTGGCATAGTATTGAAGACTTTGATATGTTTGTATCACCTATTAAAAGAAAAAGAACTGATGTTGAAAATTTAAAAGGATTATCTGCTTCTATATCTTCTTGGCAAAGGATAAATGATAATGTTTTACCACCAAGAGCAAAACTTGGTGCAAATTATATAAATGGAAGATATGCTTATTTACAAGCAAAAACAGATGGATATGATGTTCCTTTATTATTAGGAAATGATGGGAAGATTACAGAAAGTAGTGGAGCTTGTGTATTTATAGTTAAAAATGATAAATTAATTACTCCTGATGTCACTTCTTCAATTTTAGAGAGTATTACAAGAAAATTTATAATTGAATTTATAAAAGAGTTAGAATATGAGATAGAAGAGAGAAAACTTGATAGAACAGAACTTTATTTGGCAGACGAAATTCTTTTAGTAGGAACAGCTGCTGAAATTACTCCTATTATTAAGGTTGATAAGTTTATTATAAGAGATGGAAAAGTAGGTAAAGTAACTAAGCAATTACTAAAATATTATTTAAATATTGTATCAGGCTACAATAAAGAATATTTAAAATATCTAACTCAAATTAAAGGTTTTTAAATGTTAAATTTAATGTATATTACAAATAATGTAGAAGTAGCAAAAATTGCACAAAGGGCAGGAGTTGATTGGATTTTTATAGATTTAGAATATATTGGCAAAGAAAATAGACAAAAAGGAAGAAATACAGTAATTTCAGCACATACTGTGGAAGATGTGAGAAAATTAAGAGAAGTAGTTAATAGATCAGAATTATTAGTTAGAGTAAATCCTATTGGAAAATGGAGTAAAGATGAGATAAATAATGTTATCAAGGCTGGAGCAAATATTATTATTCTTCCTTTTTTTAAAACTAAAAAAGAAGTAGAAGAGTTTATTAATTTTGTTGCTAGAAGAGCAAAAACTTGTCTTTTAGTAGAAACAATGGAGGCAGTAGAAAATATTGAAGAAATTTTAGAAATTAAGGGAATAGATTATATTCATATAGGACTTAATGACATTAATATTCAAAGAAAAACAAATTTGATATTTGAATTTTTAGCTGACGGATATATTGATATATTGGTAAAAAAGTTTAAAGAAAAGAATATTCGTTTTGGATTTGGTGGTGTTGCCCATATGAAAAGTAAGTTATTACCATTAGCAAAAGCTATTATAGCAGAACATTATAGATTAGGCTCAAGTGGAGTTATTTTATCAAGAAGTTTTATTTATTATCAGAATCAAGATTTAAATGAATTTGAAAGTGAGTTTATAAAAAAAGTTAAAGAATTGAGAGAATTAGAAAAAGAATTAGAAAATAAAGATAAAAACTTTTTTGAAAAAAATAAAGAAAATGTAAAAAGAGATACTTATAAAGTAAGAGATATTATAAGGAATAAAAATGCAAAATAAATTAATAAGATTCTTTGATATTTTATTTTCTTCAATTGCTCTTATAGTTTTATCTCCTCTTTTAATTCCTATAGTTGTAATTTTGAAATTTACAGGTGAAGGGGAAATTTTTTATTTTCAAGAAAGAATAGGATATGGTGGAAAACCGTTTAAAATATATAAATTTGCAACAATGTTAAAAAATAGTCATAATATAGGAATAGGAACAGTCACTGTAAAAGATGATCCAAGAGTTTTACCTTTTGGTAAATTTCTTAGAAGAACAAAGATAAATGAATTGCCACAACTTATAAATATTTTAAAATGGGATATGTCTATTATTGGTCCTCGACCAAGAACAAAAAGATTTTATGATGAATTAGATGATAAATATAAAGAAATGATTGCTCAATTAAAACCAGGATTATCGGGAATAGGTTCTATTGTATTCAGAAACGAGGATGAAATACTTCAAAATATAACCAATCCAGTTGAGTTTGATTTAAAAATAATTACTCCTTATAAAGGTGAAATAGAAAAGTGGTTTTTTAAAAATCGTAGTATTAAGTTATATTTTGAATTAATTATTTTGACAATTATAGCAGTTTTATTTCCTAAGAATTGTAATATATGTAACTATTACAAAAATTTACCAAAGCCACCAAAAGAGTTAGAAAAATTTTTATTAAAGGATAAAAAATGAACACACTAAAACTAATAGGAAGAGATAGCGAATTATTTGAAGATGATATTAAAACACACTCAAAAGAATTAAATGAAATTGTCCGAAATTCAAAATTTTTAGTAGTTGGAGGTGCTGGAAGTATAGGGAGTGCAGTAGTTAAAGAGATTTTTAAAAGAAATCCTAAAAAACTTCATGTTGTAGATATTAGCGAAAATAATTTAGTTGAATTAGTAAGAGATATAAGAAGTTCTCTTGGATATATTGACGGAGAATTTAAAACATTTGCTTTGGATATAGGAAGTGATATTTATGATGCTTTTATAAAAAATGATGGAAATTATGATTATGTTTTAAATTTAAGTGCTTTAAAGCATGTTAGAAGTGAAAAAGACCCATACACTTTAATGAGAATGATTGATGTAAATATCTTTAATACTGATAAGACCATTTTTCAAAGTATTGAGAAAGGAGTGAAAAAATATTTTTGTGTATCAACTGATAAAGCTGCAAACCCTGTAAATATGATGGGTACTAGTAAAAGAATTATGGAATACTTTTTAAGGAGAAGAAGTATAAATTTGCCAATTTCTACTGCAAGATTTGCAAATGTGGCTTTTAGTGATGGGAGTTTGCTTTATGGATTTAATAGAAGGATAGAAAAAAGACAACCAATTTCAGCTCCAAATGATATAAGAAGATATTTTGTAACTCCAAAGGAGAGTGGTGAGCTTTGTTTAATGAGTGCCATTTTTGGAGAAAATAGAGATATATTTTTTCCTAAACTTTCCGAAAAACTTCACTTGATTACTTTTGCTGATATTGCAAGAAAATATTTAAAAGAATTAGGGTATGAGCCTTATGAATGTGAAAGCGAAGAAGAAGCAAGAGAAGTTATTAAAACTTTACCTGAACTTGGTAAATGGCCAGTATATTTTTTTAAAAGTGATACAACTGGTGAAAAAGACTTTGAAGAGTTTTATACAGAAGATGAAGCGATTGATTGGAAGAGGTTTGAAAATATAGGAGTTATTAAAAATAAAATAATTTTTAATAATAAAAAATTAGATTATTTTGAAAAATCTATTATAAATATGAAACAAAGAGGATATTGGAAAAAAGATGATATAGTTAAGCTATTTAACTATATAATACCTAACTTTAATCATAAAGAAAATGGTAAATATTTAGATAATAAAATGTAGTACCTTTTATTTATTTATTTTCTTTAAATAAATTATATTGGGTCTGTTTATGCAAAGATTTTTTGATATCGTTTTTTCAAGTTTGGCTCTTTTAATCTTATCTCCATTATTAGTTCCAATTATAATTATTCTTAAATTTACAGGAGAGGGAGAAATTTTCTTTATTCAACAAAGAGTTGGGAAAAATGGAGAGATGTTTGGACTACTTAAATTTGCTACTATGCTAAAAGATAGTCCTAATTTAGGAACAGGAACAATAACTGTTAAAAATGACCCTAGAGTATTACCATTTGGAGCTTTTCTTAGAAAAACAAAAATAAATGAACTTCCACAACTTATAAATATTTTAAAGGGAGATATGAGTGTAATAGGACCTCGTCCTCAGGATATAAGATGTTTTGTAGTATTCAATAAAGAAGACCAAGAAAACATAAAAAAGATGAGACCAGGTCTATCTGGTATAGGTTCTGTTGTATTTAGAAATGAAGAGTTAATAATGGATAATGATATTGAATATAGAGAAAAATTTTATGATGAAATCATATCTCCATATAAAGGTAAACTAGAAACTTGGTATTACAATAATCAAAGTTTATATACATATTTTTTATTAATATTTTTAACTATATGGGCAGTTTTTAACTCAACTACAAAATTACACTTTAAAGTATTTCAAAATTTACCTAAAGTACCAAAAGAGTTGGAGGGAAAGTTATAGCCCCTTTTTCCCAATTATAATAAGTACCGTCCTCCAAACACACCTAATCTCCAACCATAAATTCCATCTTTTAATATAATACAAATCATACATAAGTTTCTGTTTGGCATCATAACCATTAGTTCCATAATGGTAATTAACCTGAGCCCAGCCAGTAATTCCTGGTTTTATAAGGTGTCTCTCTTGATAATAAGGTATCTCTTCTTCATAATTTTTTACCAAAATATTCCACTCGGCTCTTGGTCCTATTATGCTCATATCTCCTTTTAAAACATTCCAAATTTGAGGTAACTCATCTATTCTTGTTTTTCTCATAATATTTCCCCAAGGAAATACCCTATCATCATTTTCTCTTGTGTATGGGTCGTGAGGTGAATTTTCATGCATGGAACGAAACTTATAACAGGTAAACTCCTCTCCATATAATCCTACTCTTGTTTGTTTAAAAAAAATAGTACCTTTTGACTCTTTTTTTATTCTATATATACTATATATTGCAACTGGAGAACCAATAATTGCTAACGATATAGCTAAACTATAATCAATAATATATTTCACAATCTTCCTATATATACTAAACGGCTTAATATTCTCCAAAAAACTAATATCTGTAAGTTCAGATGGAATATAACACTTATATAGGTATCTCTCCATAAATGATTGAATGGTAATATAATTAATACCTTTCTGCTCCAATTTTGTTAAATAGCTCAATAGCTTATTTGGAATTACGACTTTAGTATTAAGAAGCATTAGTGTGTTATTTTTTCTATCTAAAGTGAAAGATATATTCTCTATAACATCTTTTACCTCTAAGTTGTTATATTTCACAAAATCTATTTTTGGAAATCTATTTTTGAGTTTTTTTAACTCTAGCTTGGAAAAGCTATGTTTTTCTCCCAAAATCAATAAACTATTCATTTTTATATTCCTAAGATAAAACTATTTAACTATTTCATAAAAAACAGATAATATCTTAGATTATACCTAAAAGTATATAAAATATGATAACTTAAAATAGATAACTAAAACTAATCCTTAACCATTCTAAAAAGTACATCTTCACAATCTCTTGGTTTGAAGGTTACAGGTTTACCGTTTTCTGCTATTGTTCCTATTTTTCCATTTTCATCTTTAATGGTTATTTTGACCATTGCATTATCTGCCTCTTCTATCTTATAGATTTCACGAACTCCACTACTTACATCTAGCATTTTTCCTACATATCTTCTATTTAAATCTTTTATTGTTGGCTCTTTTCTAAAATCTATTACATCTCCAACTCTTTGCTGATTTATATATAGCCATTTCCAAAATTTATTAATATCTTGTGGATTTCCTATTTGTTTATATTCTCCATCTGGTGTTACAATGGCTAGTTTATTGTAGCTGTTTATGTAAAATTCGGTTTCTTTTTGCCAACCTTTTACCATGTTACATATTGGTTCTGCTGTTACTTGATATTCTTTTTTTATGGTCTCTATAAACTCTCTAAAACCTTCTATCTCTATTAGTTCAGGCTCTTGTTCATCTTTAGCTTTAGATGAGTTCTCTTTTTTCTCTTCTATCTCTTTACTATTTTCAACCTCTTTACTCTCTTGAAACTCTTTTATATCGGCGTTTTTTAGTCTTTCTTCTAACTGGTCTATTCTTTTTTGTCTATTCTCTAGCTCTTTTCTCTGTATAGCTAACTCCTCTTCTAAACTCTCCAACAAAGTTTTAGCAGTTGGCATATAGAGAGAAGAGTTATATTCCATTCCTTTTTCTGTAATCTTAATGCCTCTAACTTTAGCTCCATTCCATTGAGAAACAGATACCATATCGGTCTCTATTAGCTCTACAGCTTTTAAGGCTCTTAGTGAACTCTCTAAGGTTTTTTGAGTGATTTGTGGCATGTCTGATATTAGTTTTTTATTGGTTATTACTAAAAATCCATCAACTTTTATTGCCCAAGTTAGAGAGTTAAAGATATATGACATAATATCAACTTGGGTGTTATTTAGTTTATATTTTTCTTGAAAAAGTAGGTCTTTTATTAAAATTCGTGTTCTTTGTGGTAGTGCTGACATAATAGACTCCTTGAAAATCAATTTTTTAAATTTTTTAATCTTCAAGAGTCCAAAGTACCAACATCTCTTGATAAAATCAGATGAATTAAAGTAGAGTTTAATATAAAAGTTAGTAAAATCTCTTTTGAAGTGAAGTTTGTTGGTTGTCCAGACCTTTTGGGGGCTTCACTTCTTCTATCTGAATTTTTAATTCCATCATCTTACAATAAACTCACTTAAAAAAAAATAAAATTGAAAAAAATATTTTATGTTCATTTCTGTTAGATTTTGTTGCTCTATTATTAATATAATTTATTATAAAAAGAGATTTGTAAAATCTCTTTTATAGTAATTTACTATAGTAAAATAATATATTATTGGTACTATTTTTTGAGGGGTGGGAGTTGAATTTTAGAAATATGGTACTTATTAAATAATTTTAAATAGTGTCAGAGTAAAATTAACTGTAATTTAAGTGTACCTGATATATAATTCCCTGTTTCGATAGATTATTGGGTAAGGAACTATATTTGGCTCGTAAGGTTAGAATATTTATTAAAGATACACCTCAACATATTATCCTAAGAGGTATCAATGGAATTGATATTTTTAAAGATGCGTTAGATTATACTCTATTTTTATCTATGATAAGAGAGATAAAGAGAAGTATAGAGATAGATATACATTCATATCTGTTAATGCCAAACTATTTCGAATTTGTAGCCACTCCTTTAAGTGAAAACAGTATATCTAAATTTATGCAGAGTTTAGGACGACGCTATGTTGGGTATTTTAATAAAAAATATAACCGAAAAGGGACACTGTGGAATGGGAGATATAAAGCATCTATTGTGGAGAGTAGCCATCTTTTTGATGTGATGCGTTATATTGAGTCTCGTCCTCTTAAAGAGGGGTTAGTTGATAATGCCTCTTTATATAAATATAGCTCTATTCATGCTAATCTTTTGAACGAAAAAGATACAATAGTTACATATCCTAAATGTTATAGAGAGTTAGGATATAGAGATGAAGATAGAATTAAACGATATTCTCAAATTTTTTACGCAAAAGTAGATAGTGAAAAAGAGAAACTTATTATAAGTTGTTTAGAAAAACAGCTTATTACAGGTAGTAAATCGTATATTTTAAAATTAGAAAAAGAGATAGGTTTAACTCTTAGAGAAAAACCAAGAGGAAGACCTAAAAAAAATATAGAAAAGGTAAGAAAAGGTATGTATAAAAAATTAGTAGTTTTAGATAAAAAGGCACATAAAAATCTAAAAGTAAACCCAATGAGAGATTTAAACTTTGCTAAAGGAAATGCTTTTATTCCTGTTATTGCAAGTGAAGTGGCATTAGTTGGAAATGCTTTTCCTATTGTATTTACAGCAGAAGATAACCCAACACTTGTTTCACTTGTATCTTTAGGAGGAGATAGTTTAGCTATTAATCATGAAGGTAAATGGATAACTAACTATGTTCCATCATTTATTAGAAAATATCCATTTGCTATAGCTTCTACAGAAGAGAACCCAAATCAAAAAGTAATTTTAATAGATGAAGAGTCAGAACTTGTATCAACTACTGAAGGAAATGAACTCTTTTTAGAAGATGGAGAACAGAGCGAGACACTTAAAAATGCTGTTGAGTTCTTAACAAATCATGAAAATCAGATGATAATTAGTAAAAATGTAGCAAAAGCTATTAGTGATAGTGGAATTTTGGAAGATAGAGAGATAGCAGTAGGTGAGGGTGATGAGAAACAGATTTTAGTAAATGGTTTTAAAGTGGTAGATAGAGAAAAACTAAACGCTTTAAGTGATGATATTTTAGCTGATTGGGTTAGAAAAGGTATTATTACTTTAATTGATGCTCATCTTAAATCATTAGACCATATTAATACTCTATTTGAAATAGCACAACAGAGACAGAGTTAATAAGTATTAAAATAAAGAGGAGCAGAAGCTAATGGCAAATATCCAATTACCCAATCAAAAAAAAGCACAAGGGGAGTTAAGAAAGGCTATATTTAAGGCAAAGAGTGCCTTTGTTATGGCTGGTTTTTTTAGTATGTTTATAAATATCCTTATGCTTGTTCCTACTCTATATATGTTACAACTTTATGGTAGAGTTGTAACTAGTAGAAGTGAAGAGACACTTATTATGCTAACAGCAATAGTTGTTGTTCTTTTTATTACTTTAGGACTTCTAGAGATAGTTCGTTCAAGAGTTTTAATTCGTATAAGTAATAAGATGGATAAAGCGTTAAATGGACGAGTTTTTGACTCACTATTTAAATTGGCTGAAAAGTATCCAAGTAAAGCATCAGCTACAGCTTTAAGTGATTTAACACAAATTAGACAATTTATGACAGGTAATGGACTATTTGCATTTTTTGATGCTCCTTGGCTTCCTATATATGTGGGGGTTTTATTTCTATTTCACCCAGATTATGGATATTTTTCATTAGTTGCTATTGTTATTTTACTTGTTATTACTATGTTAAATGAGTTTTCTACTAAAGAGAAACTAAAAAAGGCAAATGAGTATAACTCTGAAGCTATGATGTATGTAAATAGTAACCTGCGAAATGCTGAAGTTATTCATGCTATGGGAATGAAAGATAATATTAGAAAAAGATGGCAAGAGAAACATTTTAATTTTCTAAATGCACAATCAAAAGCTAGTGCAAGTGCTAGTATTTGGGCAAATACATCTAAGATTACAAGAATGATGTTACAATCTCTTATGTTAGGTCTTGGTGGATATTTAGCAATTACTGACGAAGTAAACTCTGGTATGATGATTGCTGGTTCTATTATGTTGGGTCGTGCTTTAGCACCACTTGATTTAATGGTAAATACTTGGAAACAGTTTAGTGGGGCTAGAACCTCTTATGTTAGGCTAAATGCACTTTTAAATGATTTTCCAAAAGAGAAAGAGTATATGGAACTACCTGCACCATCTGGTGAACTAATTTTAGAACAGGTTGTAGTTGTTCCTCCTAATGGAAAAGAGCCTTCAATTAGAGGTATATCTATGGTTATTAATAAAGGTGATATTGTAGGAGTTATAGGACCTAGTGCTGCTGGAAAATCATCTTTAGCTAGAGCGATACTTGGTTTATGGCCTTTGCATAATGGAAAAGTAAGACTTGATAAGGCTGATATATCTCAATGGGATAAGGTAGCTTTAGGTAAATATATTGGTTATCTTCCACAAGATATAGAGCTTTTTCAAGGAACGGTTAGTGAAAATATTGCTAGATTTGGAGAGATTGACCCTAAGAGAGTGGTTGAAGCTGCACAAAAAGCTGGTGTTCATGAGATGATTTTAAGACTTCCTGATGGGTATGATACAAAAATTGGTGTTGGTGGTTCATCACTTTCAGGTGGGCAAAGACAGAGAATTGGATTGGTTAGGGCTATATATAACAATCCTGTATTAGTTGTTTTAGATGAACCAAACTCAAATCTTGATGAGCTAGGAGAGCAGGGGTTAATTAATGCTATTAGCTCTTTAAAAGCAAATGGTAGTACAGTAATTATTATAACTCATAGACCAAATATACTACAAGTTACCAATAAACTATTAGTTTTAAAAAATGGTCTTGTAGAGATGTATGGAGCTACCAATGAGGTTTTAGCGAAATTAAGAGGCAATAAAACACCTCCTCCTCAACAGAGACCACAACCTCAAAGCAGACCAGCAGCTAGACCAACTATGCAAAAAGTAACTCTTGGTAAACCGAGTAATTAAGGAAAATTATGAAAGATAAAAATAGTAATATACCTTCTGATAATACTGCCCCTGCAATATTTTTTGGATTAACAGTTCTTTTTATAGTATTTGGAATATTGGGTGGTTGGATGTATTACGCACCTTTGGCTACATCTTCAGTAGCCTCTGGACAAGTATCGGCAGGAACTGCAAAAAAAACAGTACAACATTTAGATGGTGGAATAGTAAAAGCTATCCATGTTAAAGATGGTGATGTTGTAAAAAAGGGTGATGTCTTAATAGAGTTAGAAGATGTTCAGATAAAAGAGAACCTAAATATATTGGAGTCACAATATGAAGATATGTTAGCAACTTATGATAGGCTAAAAGCTCAAATAGATAATAAATCATCTATAAAGTTTTCTAAAGAGATAAAGCACAAAAGTATAATTGATAATCAAAAAAATATATTCTATACTAATAAAAAATCTCTAAAAGATGAAGATATTATTACTCAAAAAAGAATACTCCAAACTAAAAAGCAAATTAGTAGTCTAAAGGCACTAATTGATAGTAAGAAAAATAGATTGCACTCTATTGCTAGAGAGAGAAGAGAACAAGAGATTTTATTTAAACAGCAACTTGTAGATAAATTAAAAATACAAGATTTAGATAGAGAAGCTAATAGTATTGAGGGTGATATAGCTAGTAAAATAGCTGATATTGCAAGATTACGAGAGCAAATTAATGAACTTAAAACTCAACAACTTCTTAGAAAAAAGAAATTTAAAGAGGATATATTAGATAGATTAGTTCAGACTAAATCAAAAATTGAAGATTTAAAATCTAAAATTATTGCTACAGAAGATAAACTTAAAAGAACAAAGATTATATCACCTGCTAGTGGTACTATTGTAGGACTTAAAATGCACACAATAGGTGGTGTTATTGGTAGAGGTCAAGATATTTTAGAAATTGTACCAAAAGATGCAAAATTGATTATAATTGCTAAGGTAAAAACTACCGATATAGATAATGTTAGAGTTGGTTTAGTATCGAATATTATGTTTCCTGCATTTAATGCTAAAAAACTTCATGTAATTAATGGAAAAGTTATATCAGTATCAGCAGATAGTTTTATAGATAAAGCAACTCATCAACCATATTATGAAGCAAAAGTAGAGGTTACAAAAGAGGGAGAAGAGGAGTTAAAAAAACATGGATTTACACTTGTTGCTGGAATGCCTGCAACTGTTATGATACAGACAGGAACTAGAACAGCATTAGATTACTTTATTAAGCCATTTAAACAGATGGCTGTAAGAGGCTTTAATGAAGAGTAAAAAAATAGTATTATCTCTACTCTTATTATCTAGTTTTCTTAGTGCAGATATATTAAGTATAACAGATGCTTATAATCTAGCACTACAAAATTCAAAAGAGATAAAAGCATCAGAGTATCAGATTGAAGCAAATAGAGAGCAACTAAACCAAGCAAAAGCAGAACTATATCCTCAAATATATCTTAGTGCTACTTATGGTAAAAAAGAGTATGATGGAGAAGGAAGTGGAAGATTATCTAACTACACTCTCTCTTTTAATGAGTCTATTTATGATGCAAGTAAGATAAATAGAGTTGATATTACAAAATCAAAGATTAAATTAGATAATTTTAAAGTTGAGTTTCAAAAGCAAGAGTTAGCTCAAAGCGTTTTTAAAATCTATATGGATATACTAAAATCTAAAAATAAAATAGAAGTCTATAACGCTTATATTAATGCGAAAGAGAAAAGAGTAGAACTTTTAAATAAGAAGTTAGAACTATCTTTAGGTACTAAAACAGATTTACTTCAAAGTGAGGTTGATTATCACTTTTCAAGAATGGATTTAAGAAGAGAGAAAAAGTTTATTAGAGTAAATAAGTTAAAACTTAGACACTTAACAGGTGTTAATTCAATAGAACTTCCTACTATAGATTTTAATAGAATAACAGATGATATAGTAGCACAGATGAGAAGTGCAGTTGAAAATAGTAGTAATGAGTTCTCATCTAACCTAAAACTAGAACAGTCTAAAATGAACCTAGACCTATCAGCAAAAGAGATAAAGGGAGCAAAATCGGCACACTTCCCAACAGTTAGTGTAAATGCACAATATTCAAAAATAAATGCAGAAGCTAGAGTTTCAAGTTTAGAAAATACTAAATCTGTAATGTTACAGATACAGATACCAATCTATCAAGGTGGAGCAGTAGAGTCAAGAGTTACAGCATCTAAACTATCATACAGTTCAGCAAAAGAGTCTCTACTTCAAGTTGAAGATGAGATAAAAGAGGAGTATGAAGAGAATTTAGCAACATTTGACTCTTCATCTAAATCCTTAGCACTCTATAAAGAGTCACTAGAGTCTGCTAGAGCATATTTAAATTCAATAGAGCAAAGCTTTAATGCAGGATTAAAAAGTAGCTTAGATTTAAATGAGGCAAAAAGTAAACTTTATGAAGTAAAGTATAGATTTGTAGAGAATATTTATGATATGATAAATGCGTATATTTCTTTATTGGTTATTACTAATAATTTTGAGCAGTTAAAATTAGTTAATAATATTATTGTAGTCAATTAAAATTTTAGACCTTTATAAAATATTTAATATTTAAAGTTAAATATTGTTGTTTTTTATTTTTATTATGTTAAAATTATATTAACTTAAAAATAGAGGTCTATTATGAAAGATAAAATATATTTTTTGGAGTTTCTTAAAATTACTGCTCCATATAAGTGGTTAATTTTTTCTATAGCTTTTTTATTATTAATATTAACAGCACTATATTTATATTTTCAACCATCTATATATATCTCTTCTGCACTTATAAAGATAAAATCAGATACCCATAATATAGTAAATCAAGACCCTTTAAGTAATGCTTTAGCCATTAGTGGAACTAGAGGAGTTGACCAAGAATTGGCTATTTTAAAGACTTTTTATACTAATAATAAGGCTATTGATAAGCTAAATTTAGAAGTGCAATATTTCAGAAAAGAGGGTTATAAAAAAGTTGAATATTTTTTAAATCCTCCAATAGAAATAGATAATATAACTATTTTAAATCCAAAGATTATTGGTAAAGAGATTATACTTCACCCTATAAAAGATGGTTTTCAACTTAAACAAAATGGAGTTTTAGGTAAGAGAAAGTATAAATATAGAGAGTGGATTAAGACAAAAAACTTTAAATTTATTGTTAAAAAGAGTTCTAACTTTAACCAAGATATATTTTTTAAACTAAATGGTAGTAATAGAAAAATCTATGAAAATATAGTAAAAAAAAATCTAAAAGTATCTAAGTTAAATGATAAAGTATCACTAATTAAAGTAAGTTATGAAGATACATCTCCCTTAAGAGCTAAGATTTATGTTGATGCACTTATAGATGCTTATATAAAACAGAGCATAACTGACAAGAGTAAAAAGAGTAATAAAATTTTAGATTTTATAAATGGTCAACTAAAAATAATAGGACAAAAATTAGAAGAGTCTGAAAATCAATTAGAGAGATATAGGGTTTCTAATAATATAATAGAGCCATCTATTCAATCTTCTGCTATTTTAGATAGATTAAGTCGTATTGAGATTGAGTTATATGAAAATAGAATAAAATCTAAATTGATAAAAAGAGTTATGCCATTTATTAAAAAAAATAGACATTTAGAGACTATAACACCAACTTTAAGAGAGATTGGTGATGAGACTACAGTTAGAGTAATAGAACAGTTACAAGTTTTAGAAGCTAGAGCTAGTGAATTAAGTACAGAGTTTACAGAAAAGTATCCACAATTAAAAACTTTAAGAAGAGATATTAAGAAAAAGAGACATCTTATCTCTTTAAATATTAAAAATATAAAATCTGATATAAGAAATAAGCATAAAAATCTTTTAGCTTTAAAAAAAGAGTATGAGAGTGAGTTAAAAACTCTTCCAAGTAAAGAAAAACAGCTTATTCACTTAAAAAGAAGATATGAGGTAAATTCTAATATGTACTCTTATCTTTTAGAGAAAAAATCTGAAAATGAGATGAAAAGAGTAGCTACTATATCTGATTATGAGGTTATAGATAGAGCTTACTCAAATGGTATTCCTATTAGACCTAGAAGAGGAATTGTTCTTTTAACAGCTCTTATTTTAGGTCTTATTTTAGGTGTAGCTATTGCTTATATTCACTCAATTTTAACTGGTAAGCTTGAGTAGAATAATATTTATAAACTCTCTCCTGCAAATGGTAGTAAGGCACTAGCCCAAGTAAGACCTCCACCAAATGTATCAAGTAACATTAGCTCACCTTTTTTAAGTCTTCCTGACTCGTAAATATCATTTATTGCCATAGGAATTGATGCAGCTGAAGTGTTACCATATTTTCCAACAGTTAGTACTACTTGTTCTTCTGTCATCTTTAACGCATCTCCCACAGCTTTAATAATACGATAGTTTGCTTGATGTGGAACAAAGTGTGGAATATCTTTTGCATCTATTTTATTTTTTGCTAAAATCTCTTTTACATCTTTAGTTAAAGTTCTAACTGCTAATTTAAAGGTCTCATTTCCTTTCATTTGAACAAAGTTTAAACCTTCATCTATAACTTTTTGAGATACTGGGTGAACTGCACCAGGGGCAGGAGTTACTAAAAAGTCTGCATAACTTCCATCTGCACTTGCATGAATATCAATTATAGCCTCATTTTTATCTTCTGTAGCAGATATAACAGCAGAACCTGCTCCATCTCCAAATAATATACAGGTACTTCTATCTGTATAGTCAACTAAAGAGCTAAACTTTTCAGCACCAATTATAAGTACATGTTTTTTCATGCCCGATTCTATAAACGCTTTTGCTACACTTAGAGCATATACAAAACCACTACAAGCAGCACTTATATCAAATGCTTGAACATTTTTAATACCTAGTTTATCAGAAATTACACATGCAGTAGAAGGCATATTAAAGTAGTCTGGTGTAACAGTAGCACAAACAACTAAATCAATATCCTCTTTTTCTAAACCAGCTCTTTTTATGGCTATTTTTGAAGCGATAGTAGCCATATCACTAGTAACTTCATTTTCACTAGCAATACGCCTCTCTTTAATACCTGTACGCTTTAAAATCCATTCATCACTGGTATCAACCATCTTTTCTAAATCAGCATTGCTCAATACTTTCGAGGGTACAAAAGCCCCTATAGAGTGAAATTTTGCGTACATTTTTTACCTTATACCTTATTTTTAAGAAGCAACTCTTCAATTGCAATATTAACTTTAGAATCATTATATGCTATAGCTTGAAAAATAGCATTTTTAATTGCTTTAGCATTACTTTTTCCGTGCGATATAATAGCACAACCATTTACTCCAAGTAAAGGTGCGCCACCATATTCTGCATAATCTACTTTATTTTTAAGTTTTGTAAACACTTTTTTCTTCATAAGCAAAGCACCAATTTTTGCAGGAATTGATTTTCTTATTTGTGTTTTCATTAGAGCAAAAATAGTTGAAGCTACACCTTCACTAGCCTTTAGTGTAATATTTCCTGTAAACCCATCACACACAACAACATCAACAGAGCCATTAAAAATATCACTACCTTCAACATTGCCTTTAAAACCTGGGACACCATTTTTCATAAGTTTAAAAGCCTCTTTTGTTAAAGCATTTCCTTTACTATCCTCTTCACCATTAGCTAAAAGTCCAACTGATGGTTTTCTAAGTCCTAAAACTTTTTGAGCATAAACTTCACCCATAATAGCAAACTCATATAGATTTTTAGGAGTACAATCTGTAACAGCTCCTACATCAAGTAGAAGTGTATTTGCAATAGGTGAAAGGCTTGGCATAATAGTAGCAAGGGCTGGTTTAGATATATCAGGAAGTCTTCCTATTCTTAAAGTAGCAAGTGCCATTGTAGCACCACTATGTCCTGCTGATACTACACCATCTGCTTTTTTATTTCTTACTAACTCAACAGCTTTATATATAGATGACTCTTTTCTTTTTAAAGCTTGTGTTGCAGAGTCACTCATTGAAATAACATCACTTGCTTCTACTATCTCTACTTGCTCTAAGTAATATTGTGGGAGGTGTTGGAATATCTGTTCTCTATCACCTACAAGTATAGGTAAGAAATTTTTTTCATCAAGTGCTTGAATTACACCTTCAATAATAGGTTCAGGACCAAAGTCCCCACCCATTGCGTCTATGGCAATTCTAATCATAAAAACTGCTTACTACGCTTTAGTCGTCTTATATTCACCAGTTGTCAAATTGATATGGTGAGGCATTCTCCATGTTCCATCTTCATCTTTTACAGGTCTTGGAAGTGTAACTTTATAGTGTGTTCTTCTCTTTGCCGATCTTGTTTTACTTACTCGTCTCTTAGGTACTGCCATTTTTTATCCTTTTTTATTTTTTATTTTCTTAAAGCTAAAACTTTAAAATTCTCTTTCAAATTCGTCTTTATCACTCTCACATTTTTTACATATATGATATGAGTTTTGAATAGATGCTATTTCACTTTGAATAATAAATTCAATATCAATAACTCCATCTAAAAATTCGATTATATCTAAATCATCTTGTGTTTCTATAACTTCATCACTTAAAGTTAAATTAAGAGGTGAGCTAATATCTTCTTTAAACTCATCTCCACATCTATCACATATTAAATTTATAATACCTTGTAGATTTCCATTTAAACTAACACGATGATAACCTCTTTTTACTAAATTACCCTCTAAAGAGATACTATTAACACTCAATTTAAAAGGTCTTTTAGTATGATTTACCTTATCAAAAACTATTTTCATAGTTTAATTATACAATCTCTCTTTGTGCAAAGAAAAAGTTAATTTCAATTTCAGCATTTTCTACAGAGTCACTTCCATGAACTGCATTAGCATCAATACTTTCAGCAAAATCAGCTCTAATAGTACCAGCTTCAGCCTCTTTAGGATTAGTGGCACCCATAAGCTCTCTATTTTTAGCCATTGCATTTTCACCCTCTAATACAGTTACTACAACTGGACCACTAATCATAAATTCAACTAAATCTTTAAAGAAAGGTCTTTCAGAGTGAACTGCATAAAAAGCTTCAGCATCAGCTTGGCTTAATTGAATTTTTTTAGTTGCTGCAATTCTTAGCCCTGCATTTTCAAATCTAGCTAAGATTTGACCTACTACATTTTTAGCTACAGCGTCAGGCTTAATAATTGATAATGTTTGTTCCATTGGTATTTGCTCCATTGTGATAGTATAAAAATTACTATCCATTCTATTTTAGAGTGGAATACTATCAAAAAGTTAATGAAAAAAAGCTTTTTTAGAAAATTTTTTAAAGAAGGTTTTAATAGATGGGTATCTATAATAGATACCCAAAAAGGTTAAAAAGAACTAGTCTTCAATAACTGGTTCACCCTTTTCACCTCTATCTGGTGAGCAAGGCATACCATCAACACAGTCGCTCCATTGGATACAACCCTCTGTTGGACAAGCTTCAGCACATGCTGGAACATCAAAATGGTCAACACACTCTACACATTTATCTGCATAAACATAATAGGTTTCTTCACCTGTTGGGTTATCATCCTCATCTACGATTGCTTCTACTGGACATTCGTCAATACAAGCTGCACAATTGATACAAGTATCAGTAATAATTACTGCCATATTTTCTCCTAATTTTAAGTTACTCAAAACTATAGCAAAAGATAATTAAATAACCCTTTAAATGTTTAATTTAACTAACATTTTTTAACTCTTAGGTAGCTTTTTATCTCATCTACACGATTAGTTTTTTCCCAACTAAAGCCCATATCTTCACGACCAAAGTGACCATAAGATGCTGTTTTCTTATATATAGGTTTTAGTAAATCAAGCTCTTTAATAATCCCTGCAGGTGATAGATTAAAAATATCCTTTATACACTCTTCTATTTTATAATTTTCTATACTACTGCTACCATGAGTATCAACCATTATAGATACAGGCTCTACTATGCCAATAGCATAAGCTAATTGAACGGTTAATCTTTCACTAACTCCTGCTGAAACTAAATTTTTAGCTATATATCTAGCCATATAAGCACCACTTCTATCTACTTTAGTTGGGTCTTTTCCTGAAAAAGCTCCTCCACCATGAGGACAACTTCCACCATAAGTATCAACAACTATCTTTCTACCAGTTAAACCAGCATCTCCTTGAGGTCCTCCAATTACAAATCTTCCTGTTGGGTTAATATGATAGGTTGTATCTTTTAGTAACTCTTTTGGAATAACCTCTTCAATTACTTCTGTAATAATAGCATCTCTTAGAGTAGAAGGGAATATATTATCATTGTGTTGAGCAGATATTACTACAGTATCAACTGATATTGGTTTTCCATCTATATATTTTACACTAACTTGTGCTTTACCATCTGGTCTTAGAAATGGAACTGTTCCATTTTTTCTAACTTCTGCTAGTTTTGCCGTTAATTTGTGAGCTAAAGAGATAGGCAGAGGCATAAGTTCATCTGTTTCACTACAAGCGTAACCAAACATCATGCCTTGGTCACCAGCTCCAAGTTCACCTGAACTTCTATCAACTCCTTGATTAATATCTATACTCTGCTCTCCAATAGCATTTAAAATTCCTGCACTTCTATAATCAAATCCAAATGAGGCATCAGTATATCCAATCTCTCGAATTACATCTCTTGCTATATCTTGCATTGGAGCATATATATCAGTTTTAAGCTCTCCTGCAATTAGACATATACCTGTAGTTAAAACCGTCTCACAAGCAACTCTTGCGTTTTCGTCTCTTTCTATAATATAGTCTAAAATAGCATCACTTATCTGGTCTGCCATCTTATCTGGGTGACCTTCGGTTACTGACTCACTTGTAAATATGTACTCTTTTGTCATTTTTTATTTGCTTACCTTGATTTAATTTTATAAATTTACTATACTTCATCAAATCTACGACACAATATCTCCATAATCTCTTTACGACTGAAAGGATTATTTATATTTGTTAATTTTTTAATTAATCTCTTTTTTGATATAGTTCGTATCTGTTGACACAAAAGAATAGAGGGTTTTTCTAATTCATACTTTAATAGAAACTCATTAGGATATACTTTTCTATTTTTTTTAAGAGATGTAATTGGTATAATTGTAACTACATCTAAAATATTTTCATAATTATTTGAAATAATTAATATTGGTCTTTTTCCCCTCTGTTCTCGACCAATAGTTGGATTTAAATCAGCTAAATATACATCGTATTGGTTCATAAACTTTTCTCATTATCTGCATAATAGAATGCTTTATCAATCTTTTTCATATCTTCTAAATAGAGTTTATCTTTTGAAGCCTCCAATAAAGCTTTTTTATATGCCTCTTTTTTCTGTTTTTCTATAAGAAGCTTTAAAGCAGAAGAGACCATTTCTGAAAAAGATTGATATTGATTTGTAATTTTATTAACCTCTAAAGCTTGAAATATATCGGGTTGAATAGTTATTGTTTTTCTTAACATTTTAACTCCTTATGTATGATAATTATCATACTATTATCATACATATATATTACTTAAATTATATCTTCAAAGCCAACTGTTCAGGTAAAATTCCCAAACTTTTCTCTACTAATGCAGTATTTCCATGAGTAATAAACTCATCTTTATACTCAAAAGAGGTTAAATCTATATCTCTAATATTCTCTTTACAAAGTAACTCTAAAATAGCACTTCCAACACCACTTATTTTTGCACTATCGCTAAATACAAACCATCTTTTATGACTTTTAGATAACTCTATAAGTCTCTCTCTATCTAGTGGTTTTACAAATCTTAAATCTAATATAGTAGGAGTATAATCTATAAGTTTAGCTGTCTCTATAGCTCTTCCTACTCCATTTCCATAACCTATAAATAAAATATCATCTCCCTCTTGAATAGTGTTTGATTTTCCTAATTCAAAAGGAGTAGTATCTTCTTCATTAAAGCTAAATGCACCTCTTGGGTATCTAAATGCACAAGGAGTTGGGAAATCTTTTGCAAATTTCATAGCTTCAACCATACTTTTATTTGATGATGGTGCAAATATTGTCATGTTTGGAATGGCTCGAAGAAAGGAAATATCAAATACACCTTGATGTGTCTCTCCATCTTCTCCAACAATTCCTGCTCTATCTATGGCAAAAGCTACACCTAAATTCATTAAACATACATCATGGATAACTTGGTCATACCCTCTTTGTAAGAATGTAGAGTATATTGCACAAAATGGTTTAAACCCCTCTTTTGCTAAAGCACCCATAGAGGTTACTGCGTGTTGTTCTGCTATTGCTACATCCCAAAATCTTTCAGGATATTTCTCTATAACAGCACTCATACCTGTTCCACTTGGCATTGCAGCTGTAACTCCTACTACCTTTTCATCTTTATCTGCTAAATCAACTAATGTTTCTGAAAAAATAGCAGTTGATGCCTTTGGAGCTGATTTTTTATTGCTACTTCCTGTATTAATATCAAAAGCACTAACTCCATGCCAATGCTCCTTACTCGAACCTGCACCTTCTGCTATCTCATAACCTTTTCCTTTGGTGGTTTGAACATGAATAATAACAGGACGACTCATATTTTTAGCAAGTTTTAGAGTGTCAACTAAAGATGAGATATTATGTCCATTAATTGGTCCAATATACTCTAATCCTAACTCCTCAAATAGAATACCAGGGGTAATAAGTTGAAAAGACTCTTCAAATCTTTTTGCCATATAGGTAGCACTTTTAGGAAGATTTTCTAAAACATCTTTTGTAATATTTTTAAATTTTTGATAGAAAGGTGAAGCCATAGTTTGAGATAACATTCTACTTAAAGCCCCAATAGGAGATGCTATACTCATCTCATTATCATTTAAAATAATAATGGCAGGATATTTTCTATCTCCCAACTCATTCATAGCCTCATAAACCATACCAGAACTCATACTACCATCACCAATAAGTGCAATAGGTATTCTACCGCCCTCTTCACCTTTTAATCTAATAGCTTTACATGCACCGACTGCTAGAGAGATAGAAGTAGAGCTATGTCCTGCCATAAAATAGTCACTTTTAGACTCATTTGGTTTAGTATATCCACTAAGTCCATTAAATTGACGAAGTGTATCAAACTCTTCCCATCTATTAGTTAGTAGTTTATGTGCATAAGATTGATGAGATACATCAAATATAAATGGGTCTTTTTCTGCATCAAATACTTTGTGCATTGCTACAATAATATCAGTCGCTCCCAAAGTTGAGCTTAGATGTCCACCATTTTTACTAACAACTTCAAGAATTCTCTCTCTTATCTGCTCTGCTATCTCTTCTAACTCTTTTACACTTTTTGTTTTTAAATCTCCAAACTTATTCAATTAGCCACCTTTCTAAAAACTTCAAAAAATCTACTATTTTGCTCACCTGTTCCAACTGTTACTCTAATAGCATTCATTCCATAAGAGGCTAAATTTCTAATAATAACTCCCTCTTTAAAAAGAGCATCTGAAATAGTAGTTGAGTTTAGGTTATAAGGAAACAGATATGTTATAAAGTTAGTATAGCTATCTATATAACTAAATCCCATCTCTTTAGCAAACTCTTCATACCTTTTAATCTCTCTTTGGTGTAACTCTATAGATTCTCTTACAAACTCCTTATCTTTACAAGCCTCTATTGCTCCAATCAGAGATAGAGTTGTAATATTAAATGGTGGTCTTATCTTATATAACTCTTTTATAAGTTTAGAGTTAGCAATACCATAACCTATTCTCATTCCACCTAAACCGTAAGCTTTAGAGAAAGTTCCAAGATATATAATATTTTCTCTATCTAAAATATCATTAGGTGTAATCTCATAAGCTTTATCTTTTGCACTAGCATACTCCATATAAGCACCATCAATAACCACTAAAGTATCACTTCCCACTGCATCTATAATCTTAAATACATCCTCTTTTGTAATTCCATCTCCTGTTGGATTATTTGGAGTACATAAGTAGATAATTTTTGGGTTATGTTTATTATAAGCTTCTATAAACTCATTAACTCTATGTTGATAAGATGAGGTTCTTATAATCTTTGCTTCCATCTGTTTAGCATATATCTCATACATTGCAAAAGTGACTTTGCTCATTAAAACAGTATCATTAGAACTAAGTAAAGCTCGTGATATAAATTCTAAAACTTGGTCACTTCCTGCTCCAATAATTATATTACTACTTTCCACACTAAATCTTTTAGATAGAGCATCTTTTAACTCATAAAAGCTATCATCTGGGTATAAATAGGCTTTATGTGCATTTTGGGAAATAGCTTTAGCCACTTTTGGGCTACACCCTTTTGGGTTCTCATTAGAGGCTAGTTTTACTACAGCTTTTGGGTCAATTCCAAACTCTCTAACAACCAACTCAATAGGCTTTCCTGCCTCGTAAATTTTTATATCTTTTAGACTACTATTAAACTTCACTAACTCTCCTTATTAAATATCATCGCTCTCTTTAACATAAGAGCCTAGTACTTTTATACTATCTTTATGTTTTTCTATAATCTCTTTTATATCTTTATTATCTTTATGTCCATTAAATTCAATAAAAAATAGAGACTCGCCTTTAACTATGTGAGATTTTATCTTAGTGAGATTAATTTTTGCTTTCTCAAAATCTTTTAAAAACTCAACCAATGCACCTGCTATATTTGGTAATTTTACTATAATAGATGTCTTATCTGACTCTGATGGTAAGTTATCAAAATTGCTAATAATAAAAAATCTCGTTCTATTATTATCATAATCTTCAATATTTTCAAAAAGAATTGGTAAAGAGTACATTTTAGCAGCAACATCAGCACAGATTGCAGCACTTTTTTTATCTTCTTTAGCTAATTTTGCAGCTTTGGCTGTTGACTCAACTGGAATTTGTTCTACCTCATCAAGTCCACAATCTTGTAAAAAGTTTTGGCACTGTCCAAAGGCTATATCTTTTGAGTATATTCTTTTAATATCTTTTATATCATTACAAGTTGTAGCTAAAGTGTGGTGAATATCAACAAAAACTTCTGCAATAATCTTTAAATCATAACTACTAAGTCCATTAATAGTATCGGTTACAAAACCATTAGAGCTATTTTCAATAGGGATTACACCAAATTTAGCAGTTCCTTTATTTACCTCTCTAAAGACACCTTTAATAGATTTAATAGGTAAATATGCACTCATAGCTCCAAATTTACTCTCTGCTGCTTGGTGTGTAAATGAGGCTTCTGGCCCTAAATATGCTATTCGTTCAGGTAGTTCAATATTTCTAGCTACTGCAAATAGCTCTAAAAATAGTGCGTCTATTGCTTTATCTGTTAGCTTTCCACTATTTTTCTCTTTGAGCCGAGTCAAAATTGACTGCTCTCTCTCTGGTCGATAGATAGGCGCTCCCGTTGTATTTTTTAACTCCCCTACCTTATGAACAAACTCCATTCTCTTATTATAGAGTTCCAATAACTTATTATCTATCTTATCAATTTCAACTCGTAACTCATCAAGTGTCATAATTTTTCCTTTTATATTTCCCTTACCCTAATAGTGGGCAACCTTAAAGGATTGCCTCTACTGCCAACTTGTATCACAAGCCTCTTCTAATCTTATTTGGTCTTCAAAACTTTCTCGCTCTCGTATTAGATAATCTTTTCCATCTAATATGGCAACCTCTGCAACTCTTCCCCTAGTATTATAATTACTAGACATTGTAAATCCATAAGCCCCTGCACTATGAACCACTAAAATATCATTATGCTCTAATGGAGGAAGAGGTACGCTTTTGCCTAAAAAATCCCCACTCTCACAAACAGGCCCTACCACATCAGCACTACTTTTCTCTCCATCTTTTTGGACTGCTTCTATTTTATGATAAGCATTATATAGACTAGGGCGAAGTAAATCATTCATAGCACCATCAACTATTACAAATCTCTTATTGCCATTTCTCTTTTCATAAAGAACTCTAGTTAAAAATATACCAGCATTTGCCATTATATATCTACCAGGTTCCATAACAATAGTTAAATCTAACCCTTTAATAGATTGCAATATATTTAAAGCATACTCTTTAGGGTCAATAGTTTCTTCTTCATTATAAACAACACCTAATCCTCCACCAATATCAAAGAACTTAATATCAATATCAATAGCTTTTAAAGAGCGAACTAAATCAGCAACTATTTCACAAGCCTCTCTAATAGGTGAAAGTTCTGTAAGTTGAGAACCGATATGAAAATGTATCCCTATAGGATTTAAATATTTAGATTTTTTAGCATAAATATACATTCTTTTAGCACTATCTATACTAACCCCAAACTTATTTTCATGAAGTCCTGTTGAGATATAAGGGTGAGTTTTTGGGTCAACATTAGGGTTTACTCTAATAGAAATTCTAGCCTCAACTTGCAACTCTTTAGCTATCATTTCAACCCGTTTCATTTCAGCTTCACTCTCTAAATTAAGAAGTAAAATATCCTTTTCTAAAGCCTCTCTTATCTCACTATCTAATTTACCAACACCAGAGAATATAATCTTATATTTTTTGACACCTGCTTTTAAAGCTCTTTTTACCTCACCAATACTTACACAATCAGCACCAGCACCAAGTTTTGCTAAGTGTTTAATAACTGCTAAGTTGGAGTTAGACTTAACAGCATAAGCTACTAAAGATTTCTTTCCCTCAAAAGACTCTTTAAGCTCTTTATATCTACTAGCAATATTATTAAAATCATACACATATAGAGGTGTATTATACTTTTGGACTAAAGTTTTTATATCTAAACTCATTTAGTTAATTCCTAATTATTATTATTGATTGGGATTTTATCTAAAAATTGGTTATGTTCAGATTGCTTAAAATTAAACCTTGTCTAAATACCTAGCAACCCCATCTTCATCATTACTATGAGGTAAAATAATAGAAGCCTCTTTTTTAACCTCATCTAAAGCATTACTAACAGCTATAGAAGTTCCTGCTATTTTAAACATCTCTATATCATTCAAACTATCTCCAAATACAGTTGTATTTTTTAGTGAAATATCTAAATACTCATTTACCTTTTTTAAAGCGTGTGCTTTATCTGCTAATGGGTGTAAGAGAGTCAAAAAGTAGCACCCCATATACTTTTCAGGTGCTAACTTTACCTCAATTTCATTTTTAAGTAACTCTTTTATTTGGATTGATAGAGGTCTTAATATGCTCTCTTCTCCCATATATACAACTTTTAGCGTATCATTAACTCCTTCTATCTTTTTACAAAATTTAACTCTTTTATCTTTTGAATAGCTCTTTTTTATAAGAGTATCTTGATAACTATTCATATTTATAATAGGAGGGAGTAAAAATGACTCTTCTAAAGTTCTATGGTCTTTTAGTGCTATTATAAATGGTTCTATTTGGAATTTTCTACCCTCATTAATAATTAAATTTACTATATCTTTTTTTAAAGTCTTTATCTCTATTAGTTTTTTTTCAGGAGTTACTACCATTGCACCATCTAATAAAATTAGAGGAGTGTTGAGTCTCATTCCCTTAAAAAACTCTTCTGTTTTATTAAAGCTTCTAGCAGTAGCTATTGAAAGTGGTGTCTCTTTTGCTTTTTTATTCCAAACCTTTTTACTATATGGAGTAACCTTTTGGCTACTATGTAGAAATGTGTGGTCTAGGTCAGTTATAAATAATTGTTGCATAATTAATCTTTTTTAAATGTAATTATAGTAGAATTTTGATTGATAAATGAAAATTTAACCTAAAATTGATTATAATGGTAAAACTACAAAATAAAATCTACAAAGAAACTCCATATAGCTTTCAAGAGGACTTATGAGCGAACAACAACAAAAACGACACTATAATAAAAAGAAAAGTAACAGCAATAACAATAGAACACATATTCCTGTTGAAGGATATAAGGTTGAGGATTTACAATCTAAAACACTAGAAGAGCTAGTAGGTATTGCTCTAAAGGTAAGGGTAGAAAACCCAAATGAGTTTAAAAGAAAAGATTTAATCTTTGAAATTTTAAAGTCTCAAGTTAAACAGGGTGGGTTTATTCTTTTTACTGGAATATTAGAGGTTATGAATGATGGTTACGGTTTTTTAAGAAGTGAAGATGGTAACTTTGCTAACTCTAGTAATGATACTTATGTAAGTAGTACTCAAATTAAGAGATTTGCCTTAAGAAATGGTGATGTGGTAACTGGACAAGTTAGACAACCAAAAGACCAAGAGAAGTATTATGCCTTACTTAAGATAGAGGCAATAAACTATCTTCCTCCCGAAGAGTCTAAAAAAAGACCTCTATTTGATAATCTAACTCCACTATATGCCACAGAGAGATTAAAATTAGAGTACAATCCTTTAAAATTAACAGGTAGAGTCTTAGACCTATTTACGCCTATTGGAAAAGGTCAAAGAGCTTTAATAGTAGCTCCTCCTAGAACTGGTAAGACTGAACTTTTAAAAGAGTTAGCTCACGGTATATCATATAACTCTCCTGATGTATCTTTAATGGTTCTATTAATTGATGAAAGACCTGAAGAGGTAACAGATATGCAACGCTCTGTTAAAGGTGAGGTTTATAGTTCTACTTTTGACCTACCTGCTCAAAATCATGTAAGAACTGCTGAAATGGTTATTGAAAAGGCAAAAAGAAGAGTAGAGAGTGGTAAAGATGTGGTAATCTTACTTGACTCTATAACTAGACTTGCTCGTGCATATAATACAGTAACTCCAAGTTCAGGAAAAGTTTTATCTGGTGGGGTTGATGCAAATGCTCTACATAAACCAAAAAGATTTTTTGGAGCTGCTAGAAATATTGAAGAGGGTGGAAGTTTAACTATTGTAGCTACTGCTCTAATTGAGACTGGTAGTAGAATGGACGAAGTTATATTTGAAGAGTTTAAAGGAACTGGTAACTCTGAAGTTGTACTAAATAGATATGTAGCAGATAGAAGAATATACCCAGCAATAGATGTAACAAAATCAGGAACAAGAAAAGAGGAACTTATGACAGACCCTCAAACTCTTCAAAAAGTATGGGCAATTAGAAATGCTATGCAGAATATGGAAGATGTAGAAGGGCTTAAGTTCTTATTCTCTAAAATGACTAAGACTAAAAGTAATGAAGAGTTCTTAGCAATTATGAATGATGGCTAATGAGAATTGGTGTATTTGATTCAGGTGCAGGAGGACTTAGTGTTGTAAAATCTCTAATAGAGTCTAAACTATTTAAAGAGATAATCTATTATGGAGATACAGCACGAGTTCCTTATGGAACTAAAGATAAAAATACTATTATTCGCTACTCACTAGAGGCTTTAGAGTTTTTTAATAACTTTGATATAGACCTGCTTATTACAGCATGTAATACAGTAAGTGCTTACGCTTTAGATGAGATGAATATTCAAAGTAGTTATCCAGTACTTGGTGTTATAAAATCTGGTGTAATGGCTGTTGAAAATCATTATATTAAAAAAGATGAGCCAATTTTAATTATTGCAACTCGTGCAACTATTAGCTCTTCTCGTTATCAAGATGCTCTATCTAAACTAGGATATACCAATATAACAGCAATTCAAACAGGACTATTTGTTCCTTTAGTTGAAGAGGGTATTTTTAGTGGAGAGATTTTAAATGCTACAATGAGACACTACTTTAATAATATCTCAACCCCTAAAGCTATTATTTTAGGTTGTACCCACTTTCCACTTATTAGCAGTGCTTTAGAAGACTATTTTAATAAAAAGCCAATGCTTATCCATTCAGGTGAAGCTATAGTTGAGTATTTAAAAGAACATAACTCTTTAGAAGAGATAGAGAGTGAAACTAAATTAAAAATTTTTGCTTCTGATAATGTTGTAGGATTAAGAGAGATTGCTAATAGGTGGCTTTTTAATATAAACTCTTAATATCTTTTATGTTATACTCCTAAAAAACAAGATAGGAGAGAGCCGTGAAAAATATCATAATGATAAAACATAGACCAATACAAGAAAAATCTCTTCTGCTACTTCTATCACTGTAATACCACAATTTCACACTACAATTACTATAATTTAGTTTCTAATATATCTACTTTTAGATAAAATTAGATAATTTGTTTATATGGATAATTTCATATATATATAAGGGAAAATAATGACTAAAGATACAATTAAAATATTTGATACGACACTAAGAGATGGGGAACAAAGCCCTGGTGCTTCTATGAATACAGAAGAGAAGATACAAATTGCTATTCAGTTAGAAAAATTAGGAGTTGATATTATTGAAGCTGGATTTGCAGCAGCTAGTCCAGGGGATTTTGATGCTATATCTAAAATTGCCGAGAGAGTAGAAAACTCAACTGTATGTTCATTAGCAAGAGCTATAGATAACGATATAAAATCAGCTGGTCTAGCAATAGCTAAAGCAAAAAGAAAAAGAATTCACACATTTATAGCTACAAGTCCAATTCATATTGAATATAAACTTAAAATGATTCCTGATGAGGTTATAAAGAGAGCTGTAAATTCAGTTCTTTATGCTAGAGAGTTTGTTGATGATGTTGAGTTTAGTTGTGAAGATGCAGGAAGAAGTGATATTGAGTTCTTAAAAGAGATAAGTGATGCTGTAATAGAGGCAGGTGCTACAACTATTAATTTACCCGATACCGTTGGATTTAGAATGCCAAGTGAGATTGGAGAGATGATTAAAATTATGAGTGAATATACAAAAGATAGAGCCATAATATCAGTCCATAACCATAACGATTTAGGATTAGGTGTGGCTAACTCTTTAGAGGCTATAGTAAATGGTGCAAGACAGGTAGAGTGTACTATTAATGGATTAGGAGAGAGAGCAGGAAATGCAGCTTTAGAAGAGATTGTTATGATATTAAAAACAAGAGGTGACATTTTTTCTAACTTTAAGACCAATATCAACACTAAAGAGATATATCCAACAAGCCGTCTTATAGCAAATATAACAGGAATTGAACCTCAACCAAATAAAGCAATAGTAGGTAAAAACGCGTTTGCTCATGAGAGTGGAATTCATCAAGATGGAATGTTAAAAAATAGAGAGACTTATGAGATTATAACTCCTGCTGATATTGGTTTAGATATAGATGATACTTTAGTATTGGGTAAACACTCTGGAAGAGCTGCATTTAAAGATAAATTGGCAAAACTAGGCTTTAATTTAGAAGATAGTGCTTTAAATAGCTCATTTGAGAGATTTAAAATATTAGCAGATAAGAAAAAAGATATTTATGATGATGATTTAAGAGCTATTGTAACAAATGAGATGACAAAAGCTACACAAGTTTATGAGTTGGTATCTTTACAGATAATGAACTGTAGTGAGGGAGTTGCTAGTTCTACTATTACTATTAAAAAAGATGGCAAGATAAAAATTGATGCTAGTATTGGTGAGGGTAGTGTTGATGCAATATTTAAAACTATTGATAGAATTTCAGGATATGAGGGGAGACTTATGGACTATAAAGTAACCTCTGTAAGTAAAGGAAAAGATGCCTTAGCTAATGTAACTGTTAAGGTTGAGTTTAACGATAATGAACCAGCTATTATTGGACATGGATTAAATATTGATACAATGTTAGCTAGTGCTAGAGCATATATTAGTGCTTTAAATAGTTATTTAAGTATGGAGGGGATGTTAAAGGTTAGAAAAACCAATAGCACCCAAACGGTGTAGAGTTATGAGACGAATAATTATATTTTTTCTGCTTCTTTTAGGAATAATTAGAGCCGATATTGAGGTAGGTGCTAAGAATTTTAGTGAGTATATACCACTTTTAAAAAATCAAAGAGTAGCTGTTGTAGTAAATCAATCATCTCTAATTGATGGTGAACATTTAATAGATAATCTACTTAGCAAAAAGATTAATATTGTAAAGATTTTTGCTCCAGAGCATGGATTTAGAGGTAGTGCTGATGCAGGAGAGAGAGTTAAAAATGGAAAAGATAGTGCTACAGGTTTACCTATAGTATCACTATATGGAAAACATAAAAAACCTACTAAAAAAGATTTAGAAGATATAGATGTAGTTATTTTTGATGTTCAAGATGTAGGAGTTAGGTTCTACACCTATCTCTCTACACTTCACTATGTTATGGAGGCAACAGCAGAGAGACACATTCCTATTATTGTATTAGATAGACCAAATCCAAATGGAGAGAGAATTGATGGTGAGATTTTAAACTTTAAATATAAATCATTTGTAGGATTTCACCCAGTACCAATACTTTACGGTATGACTATAGGTGAGTATGCTTTAATGATAAATGGAGAGGGTTGGTTAAAAGGTAATTTAAAAGCCGATTTAAAAGTAGTTCCTATAAAAAATTATACACACCACTCTTTCTACTATCTACCAGTCAAACCCTCACCAAATCTACCTAATGAGTTATCTATATATCTATACCCATCATTAGCGCTATTTGAGGGTACTGTTTTTTCAGTTGGAAGAGGGACTACTATGCAGTTTCAGATATATGGTAATCCACTATATAAGAAAAAAGATTTTAGCTTTACTCCTCAACCAATGGAGGGTGCAAAATATCCTAAATTTAAAGGAAAGGTCTGTTATGGGGTTGATTTGCGTTCTACTTATATAAATTTATATAATGGAATAAACTTAAGCTATCTTATTGATGCCTATAAGAACTACCCTAAAAAGAGTAGATTTTTCTTAAAAAATAGATTTTTTGATAAGTTATCAGGAAGTGATAAACTTAGAAAACAGATAATAGCAGGAATGAAACCTGAAGAGATTAAGCTAAGTTGGAAAAAAGGTTTAGATGAGTTTAAAGAGATTAGAAAGAACTATCTAATCTATAAATAGGGGGAGATATGACAATAAGACAACTATTTGGTCTTTTAATTGGGGGACTGTTTCTTGCATTAATTATCAGTATATTCAATAATAGACCAATAAACACCACAGTATTAATTCAAGCAGGACATGCAGGTCGTACTTTTGGGAATACTGGTTCAGTGAATGGTAAATATAGAGAGGTTGATTGGAATGTTCTTGTAGCTAAAGAGGTAGAAAAAGAGCTAAAAAGAAACCATATAGATGTAACTAGAGTTGGGGCTGATATTCCAATAGCAAATACAAGATTAGCAGTAGCTATACATTTTGATGGTTCGGCAAAACCATGCTCAACTGGTGCATCTATAGGATATGATAAAAATCACCCAAAAGCAAGAAGAACAGCTCTTAGATGGAAAAGCATCTATAGAGGATATTTTCCTTTTAAATGGCATAAGGATAACTTTACTAAAAATCTAGCAGAGTATTATGGATTTAATAGAGTAAATAGTGAAAAAGGGTTTTTAGTCTTGGAACTAGGTGAGATAAGTTGTAATAAACAGGTAGAGTGGTTAGAGCCAAGATTAGATTTAATAGCATTAAAAATAGCCGATTTTATTATGGACGAGTTAGATAGATAATAATATTTAAAAATTTAATCAACTCTTATTTCTAATTATAATAGAATATTAAAACTAATTTATAAGTAGGAGAGAGAGATTAAAAGAGAAATTGAACCTAAAACAGTTTTAAAAGACTACTATATCTTTATTCGTGATTTTATTAAATCACTTTTTGATGATAAACTGGGATATTATTCTGCAAGTTTAAGTTTCTATACTCTCTTTTCTATTATTCCACTTTTAGTTATAATCTTATCAATACTTACTCACCTGCCTATATTTGATGATATTTATAGAAATATTCAAAATCTACTTTTTGAAAATCTTATGCCTACAAACTCAAAAGAGATATTAACCTATATTAATAGTTTTGTAGCTAACTCTGCAAAATTGGGAATGGTTGGAGTTATATATGTACTATTTGCCTCTATGATGTTTTTTAAAAACTATGACTATATTGTAAATGATATTTTCCAAACACCAAGAAGAACCTTTTGGGCTTCTGTTTCTGTATATTGGACTCTTGTAACTCTTACTCCTATAATGCTTGTATTATCATTTTATCTATCTACCCAAATGCAAAATCTTCTAAATGAAAATGAGGTAACAGCAGGAGTTGAGGTTATAACTATTTTACCATTTATTATTATATGGTCTATATTTTTCTTAACATATAAAATATCAGCAAATACAAATGTCTCAAACAGAGCTAGTGTAATTAGTTCATTTATAGCTTCTTTTGCTTGGTATTTAGCTAAAATTGGATTTATATTTTATGTACTTCATAATAAGACATATTTAAGTATCTATGGAAGTTTAAGTATTTTACTATTTTTCTTTTTATGGATATATATCTCTTGGGCTATATTTTTACATGGATTAAAGTTTTGTTATATTTTAGATAGAGATGAGGAGATTAAAGAGATTAAATAGGCAAAATTGCCTATTTCCTACTCTTCTGAAAATGCACCAACAGAAGTTAAATGTTCATATCTTCTATTTAACATCTCTTCCACTGATAGCTTTTTTAACTCTTTTACATTTTTTAAGAAATACTTTTTAACGACCTCTGCTGACCTCTTTTTATCTCTATGCGCTCCAATTAGTGGTTCATCTAATACATCATCTATTAAACCGTGAGCCAATAAATCATCTGGTGTAATCTTTAGTGCATTTGATGCCTGTTCAACCTTTTTAGGGTCATTCCACAAAATCGCTGCACACCCCTCTGGTGAGATAACAGCAAAAACAGAGTAACGCATCATAGCTAATTTATCAGAGACACCTATAGCCAAAGCTCCACCACTTCCACCTTCACCTATTACAATAGAAATCATAGGAACTTTAATATTTGTAAACTCAAAAAGGTTTTTAGCAATAGCTTCACTTTGACCTCTCTCTTCTGCTCCAAGACCTGGATATGCACCTGGAGTGTCTATTAGAAATAGTACAGGAATATTAAACTTTTCAGCAAGTCTTACAGCTCTTAGGGCTTTTCTATACCCTTCAGGATTTGGCATACCAAAGTTTCTTTTTAGTTTATGTTTTGTTCCTCTCCCTTTTTGTTCACCAATAATCATGGTTTTTTGACCATCAATATAACCCATATAACATAAAATTGCAGGGTCATCACGGAAAGCTCTATCTCCATGTATCTCATAAGCATCATCTAATATAAGACGAATATAGTCTAGTGCATAAGGACGGTCAGGGTGTCTTGCTAACTGTAATTTTTGATAATCACTTAGAGATTTAAATGTTTTTGTTATCTCTTTATCTAAATCTTTTTGAAAAGACTCTAACGCAAACTTATCATCTCTTGCACGAGCAGAGTCAATATCTTGTTGTATCTGCTCAATCTTTTTTTCAAACTCTAGGTATGTTGCCATATAACGACCTTATATTTTTTTAAAAATAACAACCCCGTTTGTTCCACCAAAACCAAACGAGTTACTCATTACAACATTAAGCTCTGCATCTCTTGCTTTGTTTGGAACATAATCCAAATCACAATTCTCATCAGGAGTTGTATAGTTAATAGTTGGTGGTAGTTTTCCATCACGCATTGCCATAATAGAGACAATAGCCTCAATAGCTCCAGCTGCACCTAAACAGTGTCCAATTTGACCTTTAATAGAGCTAACTGGAGGACAGTTCTCTTTTCCACCAAATGCCTCTTTAATAGCTGAAGTCTCATTTTTATCATTAGCAGGAGTAGAAGTTCCATGTGCATTAATATAGTCAATTTTTATATCACCTGCCATTTTCATAGCCGATTTAATTGCACGAAGTGGGCCGTCCATTACAGGAGTTGTAATGTGATTAGCATCACCACTCTCTCCAAATCCAATAACTTCAGCATAAATTCTAGCACCTCTAGCTTTAGCACTCTCATACTCTTCTAAAACTAATGCACCAGCACCTTCACCCATAATAAATCCATTTCTATCTTTATCAAATGGGCGAGATGCCTCTTGTGGATTGTCATTATTAGTACTTAATGCTTTCATCGATGCAAATCCACCAATACCAGCTCCACAAATAGCAGATTCAGCACCAACTACTAACATTCTATCTGCTCCACCTAACATAATTGTTTTAGTAGCCTCTGCAATAGCATGAGTTCCTGCTGCACAGGCTGTTACAGAAGATAGATTAGGACCTTTTAATCCATGGTCTATAGAGATAAATCCACCTAACATATTAACTAAAGATGAAGGGATAAAAAATGGAGATATTCTTCTTGGACCTCTTGTATTACATATAATAGAGTTTTTTTCTATATTAGGCAGACCACCAATACCAGAAGCTGAAGAGATACCAAATCTCTCTTTATCTATATTATCACTAAAATTAGCGTCTTCCATGGCTTCATTTGCAGCTTTTATACCTAATTGAATAAATCTATCAGCCTTTTTTACCTCTTTAGCATCCATTACTTCACTTGGGTCAAAATCTGTAATCTCTCCTGCAATCTTTACAGAAAATTTTTCAATATCAAAAAGTTTAATCTCCTTAATACCACATTTCCCATCTAAAATGGCAGAAAATGATGTCTCTTTGTCTTGTCCAACGCTATTAATCATTCCTAAGCCAGTAACTACTACTCTTTTCACTCTATCTCCTGTTTTGGATTATAAGATATATATTAAAACTAATCAATGATAAATTTTAATATATATTTTAAGTAGGCTAAGTATAAAAACCTAACCTAAACTTTATTATGCTTGAATATTTTCTATAAATTTGATAGCGTCACTTACATTAGTAATTTTTTCTGCATCTTCATCAGGAATTTCAATATCAAATTTTTCTTCAAGTGCCATTACTAATTCAACTACATCAAGACTATCAGCTCCAAGGTCTTCAACGAACTTAGACTCTTCTTTTACTTCATCTGGATTAACATTTAGTTGTTCTACAACTACCTCTTTTACATCATCAAATAGTGCCATGACACTCTCCTAATTGTTTAAATTTATGCTCGTAAGTATAGCAAAAAAACTATAAAAGCTAATTACTATTAGGCAAATTATAATTTAATTATAGTAATTATAAACTAAAAGATACTAAAAAAATTATTTTACTTACATAATAGAATATATATAAATATAATTTAAAAAAACTTCTCCAAAGCTTTATATTTTGGACTTTAATTAAGTTTAAAAAAATAAATTAATTTATTTTGATTTTTGTGTAATTTTTGTGTAATTTCAAAAAAAATTCTTTTCTTTAAGGTTGGCAAGATATAATTTTAAAATTTTTTCAAAAAAGGCGTTATAACATGATTAAATATTTTTTAATATTTATTACCATTACCGTTAGTTCATTCTCTACAGAAGGTGGATATTTCTATATCGAAAACTCTGTAGATGAGTATAGTGAAGGGGCGACACTAAAAGGAATGATACTAAATGGTTCAGAGGTAAAAGATGTAATTTTACATGAGGAGAAGAAGGAGTCTTGTAATAAATTTGCAAAACCTGTAAATAAAAAAATTCGTTCAACAAAAGATATTACTATTTTTAAAGACAAAGAGATTAAACCTATTAATTATACAAACACTATCTCTTTAAATAAGTTACAAGTTTCAAAAAAGAAAGAGACATTCTTTCACATGATACTTCCAGCCATATTAATTAGTAAACAGAAGTTTAAAGTTCTGAGGACAAGGGCAAAAAATATTATAGATAACCCAAACCCTTCAGCTAAAGATTTAGCTTTCCTCGATAAAATGTATAAAAAATTCAAAACTACCGACAATAAAGAGCTTCTTATCAGAATGAAAACCCACCCTGTTAGTATTGTATTAGCTCAAGCTGCGATTGAGTCAGCATGGGGAGAGTCAAGATTTTTTAAACAAGGAAACAATATCTTTGGTATGTGGTCATATAATAAAAATGAACCAAGAATTAGAGCAAAAGAGAAGAGAAACGGAAAATCTATCTATGTAAAAAAATATAAATCTCTTAGTGATGCTATTGATGACTATTTTGTAACTATTGGTAGAGGAGCATATAAAAGCTTTAGAAAACATAGAAATATTACAGATGACCCACTTCAATTAGTTAAATACTTAGTAAACTACTGTGAGCTTAAAGGTAAATATACTAGAAAGCTTAAAAGATTTATTATTAAAAATAGACTTACAAAATTTGATGATTGTGAAATAGATAGAAAATATATCTAATTTAAAACTCTTATTAAATCAAAACTAACCTTAGTTCCTAAATTTTTTTGGGAGCTAATTCTTATCTGTATCTTTTCATTATCGCAATAGGCTTTTACTAAAGCAAGTCCTATTCCACTACCTTTTATATTACTATTTGATTGATAATATCTCTCATATATTTTAATTAGTTCCGTCTCATCTATTCCTATGCCTCTATCTTCAATAGTTAAAGTACTATTTTTAAGAGTTATTCTGATTGGCTTATCTTTATTGGAGTATTTCATAGCGTTTGATATTATATTATCTAACATCTTTTCAAATCCTATTTTATCTGCTTTAATTATAAGTGGTTCTAAATCTAATATAAATGGGTTTCTATTTAGATATTTAAACTCATTTACTCTATCTTCTATTAAATCTATAAGTTCAAACTCCTCTTTTTCTATAATCTGTATCTCTTTTTTAATGCTATAGACTAACTCACTATATAGTCTCTCTAATCTTTTTGTAGAGTTATCTATACGATTTAATCTTTTTAAAGATTTATCATTCTCTTTTAGAGATTTTTTTAATAAAAGAGTGTTTGCTTTTATTGTTGAGATTGGGATATTTAGTTCATGTAGTATCTCTTTTGTTATGTGTAGTAGATTTTCATCACTATTAAACTTTTGGCTTAATATATAACTATTTAATATATAACCAAAAATAAGAGATAGAAAGATAATAGATAGAGTAGCTACTATAAATGAACTACCATTAAAAAGAGTAAAAAGTAATCCTAAAATAGTAGTAGTAGATAGAGTGTAAAGTAATGTAGCTATAAATATCTGCTTTTTCATTAAGATATTATCTATAATGATACCGACATTGAGCAATTAAAATCTGTTTATCTAACACCTTATAAACAAGTCTATGTTCAATAGTAATGCGTCTTGACCAATAACCTGCCCAATTATATTTAAGAGGTTCAGGCTCTCCAATCCCCTCAAATGGATTTCTTTCAATCTCTTTAATTAGTCTATTTATTTTTTTTAAAATCTTTTTATCTTGTTGTTGCCAATAGAGATAATCTTCCCACGCATCATCTGCAAAACTTAAAATCATTCCTCTATAAGCTTTCGTGGTTTACCTAAACCACTCTCTAATTGATTTATAGCACGGTTTAATCTATTGGCATTGGCTTGGCTTTGCATTAAATAGATAGTCTCTTCCATTGCTCTATAATCTTTCATAGAGATAATAACTACAGGCTCTTTATTTTGCCGTGTAATAGTAACAGGCATAGCATTATCGACCACAAAATCAAATGTAGAGGCTAAATTTTGTCTTGTATAAGAAAAATTAAATGTTTGCATAAATTATCCTTTTAAATATGTACATATATTAGTACATATTTACTTAAAAAATAGATAAAGTTATAGAAGCACCTCTTTTAAAACCTCATTAATAGAGCTAACAGGAACTATTTTAATGGCATTTTGAACCTCTTTTGGAATATCCTCTAAATCTCTTTCATAATTTTTTTCAGGAATTAATACTTTTGTAACTCCTGCTTTATATCCAGCTATTAGTTTCTCTTTAAGTCCCCCAATAGGTAGAACTTTTCCTACTAAAGTAAGCTCTCCTGTCATTGCTACTTGGTTATCTACCTTTTTTTCTGATAAAATAGAGGCAATAGCCACAGCCATAGTAATACCAGCACTAGGTCCATCTTTTGGAGTTGCTCCCTCTGGTACATGTATATGTAGGTCGTAATGTTTATATATCTTACTCTCTTCTACAGCTAATTTTTTATTATCTATTAAAATTTTAACTACAGAAAAGGCAATATGTGCTGACTCTTTCATTACATCGCCTAAACTTCCTGTAAGTTTTACTGCACCTTTTCCCTTTATCTTTATGGCTTCTATTTTTAACATATCTCCACCAACAGATGTCCAAGCTAAACCGTTAACTACTCCAACTAATGGCTTTTTATCTATTTTAGATACTTCAAATACTTTTTTATCAGCATATAATGGAAGTTCATCAATTCCTATAGTTATTTTTTCTATAGAGCTATCTTTAAGTAGAGCAGTAGCTACCTTTCTCATAAGACCTGCTATTTTTCTTCTTAATCCTCTAACACCTGGTTCTCTTGTATATTCATCAATCAATACTCTTAAAGCATTATCAGTTATCTCAAACTCTATCTTTTTAAGAGCATGTTTTTTTAACTCTTGAGGAATAAGATACCCTTTAGCAATCTCTAATTTCTCTTCTGGTGTGTATGAACTAACCTCTATAAACTCCATTCTATCTCTAAGAGGTGCTGGAATTGTACTTAAATCATTGGCTGTTGCTATAAATATGGCTTTACTTAAATCCATATTAAAGTTTAAATAGTAGTCTCTATACTCTTTATTTTGTTCAGGGTCTAATATTTCTAAAAGAGCAGAAGTTGGGTCACCTCTATGATTTCTTCCTACTTTATCAACCTCATCTAGTACAATTACAGGGTTCATACTTTTTGCATCAATTAATCCTTGAACTACTCTACCTGGCATTGCTCCTACATAAGTTCTTCTATGACCTCTTAATTCATTTACATCTTCTAATCCACCTAAAGCTATTCTTACAAGTGGGCGACTTAAAGAGTTAGCGATAGAGTTTGCTAAAGAGGTCTTTCCAACACCTGGAGGCCCCCAAAAACATAAAATTGCTCCTGAGTTTTTATCTAAAGATATGCCTCTTAAATTTGCTAACTCTCTAACTGAAAAAAACTCTATAATTCTCTCTTTTGGTTTAACTAATGAGAAGTGGTCATTATCTAACTCTCTTTGAACATCAGATACTTTTAGAGACTTACTAGCTAATTTTCCAAAAGGGAGTTCAAAAACCCACTCTAAATAGGTGTGTATCTGTTGAGCATCTCCACTATCTGGGTGCATTCTAGCAAATCTATCTAATTGTTTATTTATCTCTTTATAAGCATCTTCTTCAATATTATCTTTCATAGCATTAAGTTTTTCTCTAAACTCAGCTATCTCCTCTTCTCTTTGGTTATCTTCTCCTAATTCTCTATTTATCTCTTTTATTTGCTCTTTTAAAAAGTACTCTTTATTTGTTTGCTCTATTTTAGTATGAACTTTACTTCTTATCTCTTTTTCTACTCTTGCTGACTCTATTTCACTTACTATTATATCAATAAGTTGCATAAGCCGTTTTTCGATATTTTGCTCTTTATATATCTCATAAGACTCTGTTTTAGATATTTTTAAAAGTGAGGCTACTAAATCGGCTATTCTATAAGGCTCATCTGTTTCTGATATTGTTTTTAGTAAATCTGATGGTATATGGTTTTGAATTTTTGATAGTTGTTGTAGTTTTTCATTTAAAACTCCAACAAGTGCTGTAACCTTTAACTCTTCATAAAACTCATTTTCTATTAAGTTAATAGTAGCACTTTGAAATAACTCATCTTCTATCTCTATATCTTCTATAGCAGAACCTATTTCACCTTTTGCTAAACCTTGAAAAAGAATTTTTACTCTTCCATCTGGAATATGTACTTTTCGCATAATAGAGCCTATTACACCAATAGCATTAATATCTTCTAGCTCTCTTGACCCCTCAAAACCATCTTTAGTTGTGGTTAGAAAAATAAGTGAGTTTTTTTCCATTGCATAAGTTGCTGCATCTATATCCTCTTTTTTAGTTAAAAATAGAGGGCTTATCATAAATGGGTATAAAAATAGATTATCCTCAATAATAATAGGCAGTTGTGTAGGGAATGGTTCATAATTACTAAGTTGCATTAATCGCTATCCTTTAGTTAAAAATTTTGTCTAAAAAACTCTGCTTAGGAGCTTTTATATCTGCACTATTTAGTACAGATTTTCTGTTTTTTTCTCTATAAATCTTAGATGCTTTCTCTTTACCTATACGGTGATATAGTCTTGATATATTATCATTTAAAAGGTATTCAGCCATATATAAACGAACCTTTAGAGTATCTACTATTGGTTTATATATTGAGTTTGGATAGTTTTTAGTAAATTTATCTACATCTTTTAAAGTATCTATCATTAGTTTTTGGTCTTTATTAATATCTTTAACACCTAAAAAAGCTGCTTTTATTTTTAAAAATTTTGCCAACTCTACAGTTTTACCAGAAGCATACTTTTTAATATACTCATCAAGATAATAATCAGCCATAAGGTAGCTTTTATCTGCCATGTGAGCTTTTGCTAATATCATAGTTGCAGTTGGAAGTAGTGGTGACCTTGTATGTTCACTTTTTAAAGATATATAGTAGTTATCTGCTTTATCTAAATTGGAAGATGAGATGCTTTTTATAATATTTTTATACCAATATAGAGCAGGTTTATCGTACTCTTTAACTGCATCTTTATCACTACAACCAATAATAAATATTATAAGTATAAGTAAAAGAGAACTTTTTTTATAGTTTGTTAACATTCTTAACCTTAATAAAATTTTGAAGATTATAATACCTCAAACTATATTATATTTTGCTATAATCACTAAAAAAGGGGTGAAAATGACCTTAACAATTATTGGTGCAGGTGCTATGGCACAAGCTTTAGCTGATGGATTAAAAGATAGATATAGATTAGAATTTGTAGTAAGAGATTTATCAAAGGTGGATAATTTAAGAGAACTATACTCTATCTCTCTTTTAGATAATCTTGATATTACAGGTAAAAATATTATTTTAGCAGTAAAACCTTATGCTTTAAAAAGTGTAGCTTCTAATTTAAAAGGGGAGGCTAACAGTCTATATTCTATTTTAGCAGGAACAGCTTTAAATGCCTTAAGAGATAATATAAATGCTAAAAGTTATATTAGAACAATGCCAAATGTATCAGCTAAATTTGGAGCATCTACTACTGTTATTACAGGAGATAAGAGTAAAAAAGATGAGGCTATAGAGATATTTTCATCTATTGGAGATACATTTTGGGTAGATAGTGAAAAGGAGATAGATATTGCAACCTCTATAGCAGGTTCAGGTCCTGCTTTATTATGTTTAGTAGCTGAAGCTATGATGGACGGACTTGTTAAAGAGGGAATGAAAAGAGTTGATGCTATAGATATTACAAATTCTCTTTTTAAAGGGTTTGCACCACTAATTTTATCAAATCACCCTGCAATTATTAAAGATAGTGTTATGAGTCCAGCAGGAACAACGGCCGCAGCTTATAGTGCATTAGAAGAGGGAGCTGTTAGAAATTCATTTATAAAAGCAGTAACCAAGGCGTTTGAAGTAACTCAAAAGTAATCTTGTTAATTTATCATTGACTTTTGATTATCTAGTGGTTTATAAAGAAGATGTATAATCTGTTTATGAAAGATATGGATTAAGCAATAACTTGAAAAAATGTAAATTTTCATAATAATCTCCTTTATAACCCCTCCTTTGAACTTTGATAACCTTTCTGTTCATATCTTTCAAAATTTAAAAATCTTTTCTTAAATAAATATTAAATTAAAATATTATTAAAATAAAAAAATGATATAATTAGATAATTAATACATTTTTTTAAGAAAGGTTAAATATGAACCGAATATTCAGACAATTAATACTCTTATGGACTCTATTTTTTTCTAATTTTTTATATGCAGATGGTACAGATGTATCAATTACAGTCTCTAATGCCCACTATGTATATGAGACAAATGGAACTTTAAAATTTACTATAAACTTAAGTGAAGCCCCACTATTTAATATTGTTACAGTAAATTATGAAACAGTTAATGGTAGTGCAAAAGCAGGGGAGGATTATAATGCAATAAGTGGAAGTGTAATATTCTACCCTTTTCAAAATCAAAAAACTATAGAGGTTTCTACTATAAATGATGATAGACATGAGTCAAAGGAGTATCTATATCTATCTATATCCAATTCAGATAATGGTTATGTTGTAACAGATAGTAGAGGAGTTGGATACATATATGATGATGATACAGCTCCACTCAAAGCAAAAATACATAATAGATATGAGAAAGAGAAAGATAGTAATTGGATACTAAACTTTACCGTTAAATTAAACAAATATGCTCCAGATGATATAACTTTAAACTATACCACTATAGATAATAGTGCAAAGGCAGGGGAGGATTATATTGAGTCAAATGGAACTATTACTATTCCTAAAGGTTCAAGATATGGACATATTCCAATTACTATCTTAGCTGATACTATGCCTGAGGGTAGAGAGTATTTTAATGTTAAAATAAGCTCAATAAGTGAGGGTAGTATAGTAAGAGATACAGCTAGAGGAACTATAGTTGATGATGATGCAATAAAAGTCTATATGGATAGTTCAGATATTAATGAGGGAGATAGTGGAGATAGTAATAAAATGGCTTTTAGGGTATATTTAAAAAAAGATTATCCTCTTGATAGTCCATTAACTATTCACTATGAGACACAAGATGGCTCATCAACTCCAAGTGCATCTTCTAACAGTGATTATATAGCAAAGAGTGGTGATATTACATTTAATAAAGGAGATAAAGAGACTATTATATATGTAGATATTGTAGGAGATGAAGAGATAGAAGATAATGAATTTTTACAGATGAATTTATCGGGAAGTAGCTATATAGTAACAACCAAATCTCAATCTTTAATATTAAATGATGATGGAGAGTATCCTAGTCTATCTTTTTCTACTACAAACTACTCAATAGTAGAGGGAAATAGCTCTCAGAGCAATTTAGATTTTACTTTTACTTTAAATACTCCTGCATTAGATAGCAGTTCATTTCACTATGAGACTTATAATAATACAGCTGAAGATGAGAATGGAGATAATGATTATATATATACCCATGGAGATAAAATTTTAGCTGAAGGTACAACTAGTTTTACAATATCTGTTCCAATTAATGGAGATACAAAAATAGAAGATGATGAGAGTTTCTATTTTAGTATTTCAAATTTAAATAAATTAAATTATGGAACAACTAGTAGAGCAACAGGAACTATATTAAATGATGATGGAGAGTATCCTACTCTCTCTTTTACAAAGGATAGCTTCTCTATTGATGAAGGAAATAGTAGTCAAAAAGATATGAATTTTACTCTAACTTTAGATTTACCAGCAATGGAAAATTCTTATTTTGATTATTATACACAAAATGGCTCTGCTATAGGTAGTGAAGATTTTGAAGCTATTAGTAGAACTACTTTTAATATTCCAAAGGGTGAGCAAAATATTACAATTCCTATTAAGATAAACGGAGATACTAAAATAGAAGATGATGAGAGTCTATATCTTATAATAGATAATGAGAGTGAGAATTTAAAAATATCTGGAACTCAAACTCCTACAGGAATTATTATTAATGATGATGGCTCTTTTCCTAAAATTGATATTGAGAAAGATAGCTACTCTACAGAAGAGGGAGATAGCTCATCTCATAAGTTAGATATAAAATTGGTTTTAGATAAACCAGCATTAGAAGATAGTTCTATAGATTATTATACAAAAGATAAAGAGGCACAAGATGGTAGTAGTCCAACAGAAGATAGTGATTATATAGAGAGTAGTGGAACTATAGATATATCAAAAGGTAGCACATCTGCCACAATTAAGCTTACCATAAATGAAGATACTAATATTGAGCCAAATGAAGATTTTCAACTATATATAACAAATAGTAAAAACTTAACTATAGGAAGAGATAGTTCAACTATTACAATTTTAAATGATGATATTCATAATGAAGAACCTTTTATTTGTGATAAATATATGTATCTATCTAGTAGTATTAAAAGAGGTAGCAAAACTACAGGTAAAATGTGGTTACATAAAATAGATATAACAAAATCACCTTTTGGATTTGAGGTTTTAGATGATGCAGGAGAAGATAAACTATATAATGCTTTAGCCTATAATGAAAAAGATAACTATATTTATGGATTATATTATAAAGAGCTATTTAAAATTAGTAAGAGTGGAAAAGTTATGAGTTTAGGGGAAGTTACAGGTTTACCTGATTTATTAGCCACTAAACAGGTTTATGCAGGAGCTAGTTATAATGGATACTACTATGTAACAGGATTTGGAGTTGATTATGATAAGGTTTATAAAATAAAACTCTCTGATAATGATGCAGAAAGGGTAGTTGAGGATATAAACTTAACAACTCCTGTATCTATTAAAGATTTCTCTTTCTCTGCAAATGGAGAGTATCTATATGGAATAGCAGATGGTGGAAAACTTACTAAAATTAATGTAAATAGTGGAGAGGTTTCGTTTATAGGTGAAGCTCATAATGGATATGAGTTTGATTCCTCATTTTCTGATAAAAATGGAAGATTTTTTGCAAATGATAGTAATGGAAATGGATTTTTTGAATTTAATTTAGAAGATGGAACAAAAAGATTTTTATCTAATTCTCAACCAGCAGATTTTAATGATGGTACTAACTGTATAGATGCAGGATTGGTTTTTACAGATTATGGTGATGCTCCAAGTAGTTATAATGATGCTTGGCATAATATTATAGGTGGTATCTATTTAGGAGATAAAGTTGACCATGATACTAAAAGTTATGTAAATGATACTGCTTTAGGAGATGATAGTAATGGAACAGATGATGAAGATGGAGTAACTTTATTAGATGGAACAGATATAAGTGGTAAATATTTTGAAACAAATAGTACTCATAGTTTAAAAGTAAAACTATCAAAAGAGGCTTATCTTCAAATATGGATAGATAAAGATATAAATGGTCATTTTGATAATGCTAGTGACCTTATATATAACTCTGGAGTTAAACTTAGTGCAGGAGTTCATACTATAAATTTTGATTTACCTCCTAATTTATCTGTAAATAAAAAGACATATTTAAGAGCTAGGGTATCATCAAGTTCTAGTATGAACCCTGTAGGGTTTGTAATTGATGGAGAAGTTGAAGATTATATGATATATTTTGGAACAGGTATTAAACCACTTAGAGGAGTCTTTAATATAGAAAGAACTGATAGTGGCTCTTTTCCTATTAATAGCGATAATAGAAACGCATGGTTTACTCAAATAGTAGGTAGAGATTTTGATTACTCTTTAGTTTTTTATGAAGAGGATATGAGTAGCGAAAAAGAGTTAGATGGAGTAACTGTAAAGATTGATTTAATTAATGAAGATACAAATGCTACACTTTATACAAAATATGCCTATATAAAAAATACACCTCCAAAGAGTAGAATAGATAATCTACTTCCAAATGATTTAAACTCTATTTCTGCAACAAAACGAGCTATATTTAAAGTTAGTTATGGGGTAGATGATAATGGAAATATAATTCAAGCACCTTGTGAGATTGATCCAAAACTCTGTTTTGAAGCTCTGCCAAAGACCACTTTTTTTTATGCTAAAGATGATTTTGCTATTCGTCCTGAATATTTCCATCTAATCTTATCTGATAATAATCAGACTCTAAGGGTAAATACTTCACCAGATAATAATAGCTCTCTTAGATTAACAGCAGGATATGATTATAATCTAACTATTACAGCATCGACATTTAATGGAAATGATAATAATCCATCTTTAGATTATAATACAACAGCCAATAGATATATAGAGTTTTTAGATAAATCTAACCCAAATGCTATAGTAAAAAGTGATTTAAATATTACAGATACATTTATAGATGGTAAGAGTATTGGCAAGTTACTTGAGGTTCAAGAGGTTGGTAGATATAGACTACATATATTTGATAGTGATTGGGCTAAAGTAGATAGCAGTAAAGGAGATTGTGATATAAATAGCTCAATTACATCTGCTAATGGTAATATTAAATCAGGTTGTAGCATATCTTCAAATCCTGATATAAATCTAACATTTTATCCAGACCATTTTAATGTAGATTTAACTCTTGAAAATCTACCAAATAGTTCACACAATGATTTTATATATATGAGTGAGATAAATTCAACCTTTAATAGTGTAGCTATCTCTTATAGTGGAGATATTACAGCTAAAAGTGAAGATAATATAACTACTAAAAACTTTGTAAGTGGATATATGGCAGAAGATACACTACTTAATTTAGTAGTAACTACTATGTCAGATAATGGATTAGACCAACCAATAGTAACAACAAAAGGAACACCTATCTATTTTACAAGAGTTACTAGATTTAATAGTGAGACTAGCGTTATAGTAGATAGAAATCAGACTTTTTCTAATTTACCTAAAATTAATATAACCAAAGATAAATTTAAAAATGACCAAAACGGAACTGTAGGAGTTGATTTAAGATTTAATATAGATAAAAATCTATCTCAAACTATAAATCCTATTCAGATAACATTTCATAAAATTGATATAAACTCAACTAATTCTTATTCATTATCAAATGGAAAAGATGAGAGTAATCCTTATATTCCTAAAGGTAATCAAAATTTAGGAAATAGTGTTCGTAATTTCTATTTTGCACAAGTTGCACCAGATAAAATAAGATTTCCAAGAATATACTTTAAAAATGGAGATATTCTTAGAACACCTATGCAGGTAGAGATTTTTTGTGGAAATGGAGTAACTAATCAATACTGCATTGATACAAATATTACAAATCATATAAAAGTAGAGAGTAGTCCACGGGCTGAACTTGGTTGGTTTTTATCTATTGACCATAATGCTACAGTTGATGGAAAAGTTACAACAGTAGTGCCAAATGACCCAAATCCAAATGTTTTACAAATTAAAACAACTAAAGTTCCAACTTTTCCTATTATATTTGTAAATGGAAGAAATGGAACAGTTACAACCAGATTTACAGACCCACATGGAATTAAAAAGTATAGAGTGGATATATATCCAGAGCCACCTTTAAGATTTAATAATGATAATAAACCACCAAAACCAAGCATACCAAAAGGAAATCCTGATTATACAGTAGAAGGAACGGAAAATAATTCTTCAACTTGGACAGGTGTTGGAGATACTGGTAATATATTAGAGATGAAAGCAAATAGTAATTCTGCACATAAAATGGATTGGTAACTATTTATCTTAAATTAATCTTAATTAAAAAATTAATTTAAGATAGTAAAAAATTCCTTATATTAATAATTATTATTATATACTTGTATTAATAATAATTTTAATAAAAGGATTAGCTATGATAAAAAGATTTATATTATTATTTTTACTTTTTGCCTCTATTTTAAGTCAAAAATCATTAGCTGTTAGCATTGTTTTAGATGGAACACAACACCTATTAAGTGGACATCAATGCCAAACAGCAAAATATAGATTTGGTACACAATCTTCTTATCAAGGTAATGATATTGATATAATCTTAGAAGTAACTAATGAAGATAACGAGTATAGCAGTAATAAGTGTGTTGATATTATTGATAATGTGGTTGGGTTTCGTTTAAAAGATAATGACTATTATAATAATAGTGCATATATGGATATAAAGGTTACTGTTGTAAAAAAGGGAACAGAGATACCTTTAAATGTTGATGCCATTACAGTAACAAATTTTGACTTAGATAATAATCCATCTTATACAGATACCGATGATGTATATTATAAAAATCCTACAAAAGTCTATTTAAGTGAGTTTACAAATGTTACTAAAAGTAGTGGTAGCTTTTTTGGTAATTATACAACTAAATTAAAAGGTCAAAGTAGTGGAAATTGTGATGATAGTGCTACTCTTTTACAAAAAGAGTGTAGAGGTGGTGTCTCTTTTAATAACACCTCTAGTTTTTATGCAAGAGTACAAAATGATAATGCTTACGGTACATATAATAGTTCTTCTGCCTATAGACTTATTCAATTTTCATTTGAGTTAAAAGATTTAACTCCACTTATGTCAAATACAGAAATTAATTGTGGTACAGTTGGAAACTATTCTGTTTCGGGTGACTTATGGATAGATGGTACAAATTATAGTGGATATTCTAATGAGATAGATATTTCAAAAACAGTTAAAGTTACAAATAGTCAAAATATAAAATTAACTATTAATGGCGAAAGTGAACACAATTACGATTGGGTATATATTTATGATAAAGATAATAATGAAATTTATGTGGGTTCTGGACTGTTTAATAATAAAGTAATTAATGTTCCAAGTTCAGAAGTTACTATAAGATTAACTAGCGATAGAACTATTACTAAATCAGGTATAACAGTTAGAGTTGAAGGAGTTGATTGTGAAGAGGGTGATTGTAGCGAGAGTGAACAGACTCTTGAGGTACAAGTTAAAGATGCAGATGATGATGCAGAGGAGAGAGAGAGCAATGGAGAAGTGTATTTACACAGTTCTGACCTTGAACTTACAAAAGATGGCAGTCATAAACAGATAGTAGGTATTAGATTTCAAAATATCAATATTCCCAAAAATGCTACTATTACTAATGCCTATATCCAATTTGAAGTTGATGAGACCTCTTCATCTTCTACAACTTTATATATAAATGGAGAAGATATTGATAATAGTCCTAAATTTTTAGATAATAGACACAATATTAGCAGTAGAGATACCACCTCATCTACTATCTCATGGCAACCATCTCCATGGAGTCATAAAAATGACCATGGAGTAGGGCAACAAACACCAAATCTAAAAAGTATAGTTCAACATATTATAAATAGAGGAGGTTGGCAAAAAGGTAATGCTATAAGTTTTATTATTACAGGTTCAGGAAAAAGAGTAGCAGAGTCTTATGATGGAGAACATTCTGCTTCTCCTATCTTACATATTAATTATACTGGTTGTGATAATAATAGTAGTAATGAAGACTCAACAGCTATCTGTTACGCTTTAACTGATAATAGTGATAAGTTATATAAAGTATCTATGCAACCAAATGGAAATCCTCTTCCTATTGCCTCTTCAATTACTATTTCAAGAGATTTTAATGGGGAAGGTTCTGCATATAGAGCTAGTAATAATAAATTTTATGCTTTTAAAGGTCAAAGTGATGACCATGGACCTAGCTACCTATATACTATTGATGTAGATACAGGAACAACTACAAAAATTGTAAATGATATTATAAGTGGGGCTGTTGATGGAGCTGAATTTTATTATGACCCAATTTTAAAAAAAGAGATATTATATATTATTAGTGGAGAGTATCACTCTAAATTATACGCTTTTGACCCAGATAATTGGCAACCATTAAATGGGTATCCTAAAAATACAAATACAAATCTTTCAAGTTTAGCTATTAATCCAATTACAGGTGAGGCTTATGCTATTGATGATTATAACTATGATAATAAGAGACCAAAAGTTTATAAGTTAAATTTAAAAACAGGGGCTACAACACATATTACAACTTTGCAACATTTAGCAGATGCTGAGGGGTTAGCTTTTGCTAGTGATGGAAATTTATATATAGAAGATGAGGGAAGAGATGATTTAGATGGAAAAAGACTTTATATGGTAAATTTAGATACAGGAGAGTTAATTCCATCAGCAATTACAAACGCTCACGGAGATATAGAGGGGCTTTCTTGTAATGGTACACAGATAGCTATAGATTATCCAACTATAAAAATAGATAGTGATAGCTCTATTATTGAGGGGAATATTAGTAGTAGTACATTAAACTTTTTAGTAACCCTTGATAAACCTGCTGTAGAAAATATAGAGTTTACCTATAAAGTTACAGATATTAATAGTAAATTAGGAGAGGATTATACGCTAGATAGTAATCTATCAGGAGTAATTTTAAAAGGTGCAACTTCTGCTACTATCTCTATTTATATAAAAGGTGATTTAATAGTTGAAAATAATGAAACATTTTCTATTAATATAGTAGATGCTAGAAATGCTATTGTTGATAGCTCATCTATGGTTGGAACGATTATTAATGATGATAGAGAGATTTTTATATCTATTGCAGGAGATGTAAATATTACAGAGGGAGATAGTGGAACAAAACCTTTAGATTTTAAAATACTCTTAAGTGACCCTGCTCCAAATGGTGGTATTTCTGTTCAAATTCAACCACATAATATTACAGCTAATGAGGGTGAAGATTTTAGTAGAGGTAGTAGTTCTATATATTTTGCAGAGGGGGAAAAAGAGAAGATTATATCTTTTAGAATTAATGGAGATACTAAAATAGAAGATGATGAGACATTTAAAATTGAACTTCTATCTCCTCAACACGCCTCATTAGATGAAGATAATAAAACAGCTATTGCTACTATTGTTAATGATGATGATGAAGAGACTCCTGAACTAATAGCAGAGTACCGTTTTGATGAGTGTCCTTTTGATTTAAATAGTGAGATAAAAGATAATAGTGAACATAAATATAAACATCAAATAAAGAATGGATTAACTACAAAAGATGATATAGCAAAAATTAATAGAAGTGGAGAGTTTAAAAGAGAACAACACCAATATACAGAAGGTGAAAATGGATTAGATAATATTTTTGGTAATAGTAGTAGTGCATTTACGATTACAACTTGGGTCTATCCTACTTCATTAATAACAGCTAAAACAAACCATAATACAGCAAATACCTTTTTTGCTAAAGCTTCTGATAGTAAAAATGATAATATAGAGATAGGTATTAATAGTAATGGAACTATTCATCTATATCTTGATACTTTAAATAAAGATAAATATGCAGATTTTGGAGAGGCAGGAGATATTACAACTAATAGTTGGCACTTTATAGGAGTAAGCTATAAAGATGGAGAGGTAACTGTAATAATTGATGATAAGAACTATACAAATAGTACAACTTGGAGTGGAGCGTCCAATATTGACCAAGCTGTGGGAAGTCCTATAACTATTGGTGCATCTATACATATAGATAACTACTTTGATGGATATATAGATGAGCTTAAAATTTTTAAAAATCAAATTAGAGCAAAAACTATAAACCAATTTAGAGAACGAGAGAGAAATGGCAAAAATTGGGATAATACCAAAAGAGATGAGGTTGAATGTAGTGGAGCTTCTCCTGTTGGTTGTATTATGAGTGCTTTTATGTTTCAAAACAGACCTACAGATATTAATGTTTTAAACTTAGCTAATGGAGAGATGACATCTGTTAAAGATGATATATCTAATGATAATATTAATGCTTTAGGATTTAATAAAAAAGATGGCTATTTTTGGGGATATAACTATACAAAGCAAAATGGTACAGTTACAAGAATTGGAATGAACTCACAAGGTGAGTGGGTATCAGAAGATTTTTTAGTAGAAGGTTTAGCTGGATTTAAATCTTATGTTGGAGATATAGACAGTAGTGGACATCTCTACTTAAAAGAGAGTGGTGGTAGTAGAAGAGTAGTAGTAATTGACCTTGACCCAAGTTCATCAAATTATCTTAAAAAGATAAAAGATTTCTATTTAGATTTTGATTTAAATACAGCAGATTGGGGATTTAATGCAAGAGATAATATGCTATATGCTGTTAATAATGGAAGTACAAATAAGTTTCTATATAAGATAGACCCATTAACTGGACATAAACTTTCAAGAGATAATACACTTCTTACAGGAGATAGAGGTTTCGGAGCTAGTTTCTTTGATGCTAATGGGTTCTATTATGTATATGATAACCATACAGGAAATATATATAGAATTGATGTAGCTAATTCCGCAAAAGCTGTACTTTTTGCAAATGCAAATATAGTTAGCTTAAATGATGGTGCAATGTGTACAGATGCAGAGTTTAAATTTGATTTTGGAGATTTACCAAATAACTATCCAACAACCCTAGAGAGTAATGGAGCTAGACACTCTTTGCCTACTTATGGTGAACCTACTGTATATATGGGTAGTGGAGTAAGTAGTGAAAATAATGGAAAGCCATCAACTAATGCAAATTTAGATGAGAGTGATAATGGAGTAAAAGTTAATAATAGTCCACTTCAAGATAAGGTTATTGATGCAGGAGTAACCAATACATTTAAAGTTACAACTCATGGAGATGGTTTTTTAAGTGCATGGATAGATTGGAATGGTGATGGTGATTTTAATGATGTAAATGAACAAATAGCTACAAATTTAGATGGTAGCAGTGGTGAGATTATATTTACAGCTACTGCTCCAAGTAGTGCTATAGATATAACTACTTATGCTAGATTTAGATATAGTTATCAACAAGATTTAGCTCCCACTGGTTCAGCAATAGATGGAGAGGTTGAAGATTATAAGATTAATATTCATGGTAATTTAGAGCCATTTAGTTGTAGCGATAAGTTATATCTATCTAATAGAACAGAACTTGGAACGGGTAGTGGAGATAGTGGGGCTACTTGGTTACATAGTTTTTATGCAATGACTCCTGCCTTTGTGCCTTTTGGTGATGGATTTGCTAGTGGAGATGGAGGATATAATGCTATTGGGTATAATGTAAAAGATAACTTTATATATGCTCTTTATGGAAATGAACTACTTAAAATTGATAAAAATGCAAATATTAAAAATTTAGGTGTAGTTAGTGGTCTCTCTGATACTCAACTATATGCAGGTGAGTTTGATAGAGATGGTTATTATTATGTAACTGGTAATGGTGATAGTGATAATAAAATCTATAAAATTGATATTGCACAAAAAAAAGTTATAAAGACTATTACCTTATCTAGTGCTGTAAAATTTTGGGATATGGCAATAGATACAACAGACCAATACTTTTACGCAATGTTAGTAAAGAGTGGTGGAGATGATTTTATTAATGATAAATTTGTAAAAATCAATAAAAGTAGTGGAGATATAACTGTCTTAGGAGATAATGTTAGTGATATTAACTCTTATATTAGCCTAATATTTGCAGATAATAGTGGAAAAGTAATAGCTATTGCTAATAATAAAGGAATGTATGAACTAATCCCTGAAACTGGTAAAAGTTATTGGATAAATGCAACACCTGAACTTAGTTACTATAATGATGGAACAAGTTGTCCAGATGCCTCTTTTATTTTACCTCCTAGAATGCCTAGATTATCTATAGGTGATGTAACTCAAGCAGAGGGTGATAGTGATGAGAGTAATTTTAATTTTAAAATATCTATTGATGCCGATTTACCAATGATACCTATGGGTATGCCTGTTATGTTTTTCTATAAAGTAATAGATGGAAATGGAAATGATATTACACCTCCTCATGGAATAGCAACTCAAAGTGACCATGATTTTAAAGGTGGTAATGGAATTGGAATGAATATGAATGTTTTTTCTGATCAAAGAGAGATGACTATTAGTGTACCTGTTTATGGAGATGAGAATATAGAAAAAGATGAAGAGTTCTTTGTAGATATATATTTCCCTCAAATGTTCCCTCAAAACTTCTGTATGATGGGGAAAAGTAGAGGAGTTGGACTTATTTTAAATGATGATATGAAATTTAAAGTTATTAGAAGTGGGGCTACTAATATTGATGATGATTTAATATATACTCAAATAGCAGGACGAGATTTTGATTACTCTGTAGTATCTCAAAGTAGCATAGAGAATATAACTTTTAAAGTTGATTTAATAGATAATAGTAGTGGAAAAGCCCTATATATAGGATATAACTATATAGAAAATGGAGATAGAGTTGATGTTAGGATAGATAATGATTTAGCTATTTTACAAGCTACAAAAGATGCTAGTTTTAAAGTATCTTTCTTAAAAGATGAAAATGGAACTATTGTGCATGGAAACTATGCCAATAAAGATAGTTATGAAAATATAGCAAATAGAGTAGGGTATAGTGAAATTACACAAGAGGCAAGTAGTCACTTCTCTATACGACCTGCTGGATATAAAATAGCTATAGAAGATATAGATGAGGATAATAAAACTATTACATATAGAGATAGTAAAGATAGTAGTAGTAAACCTTTAGATTTAGCTTCAGAGTATAGTTATAGAATAAAAGCCAAAGCCATAGCAAAAGATACAAATAACTCCATAACAAAAGGATATACAACAACAAGTGGAGATTTAAATGTCACACTTATCTTTAATGGAAAATCAGGTTCAGTAGATAAACATAGTCCAAAAATAACCAACTATATATTTACTAATGGTCAACTTATAAATAGTATATCTCATAATAATGTAGGAGAGTATCTATTAAGAGTGGAAGATAGTAGTTGGAGTAGGGAAGATGGAGCAAGAGGTGCTTGTATTTTAAATAGTAGTGCTATATCTAATAGTGGAGAAGAGAAATCAGGTTGTAATATATCAAGCAGTAGTTTAGATAATCTCCATGAACTTAGTATAAAGTTTCACCCATACTCATTTAGAGTAGATGCAGTAGTTTTAAATAGACCAAATAGTGGAAAAGATTATATATATATGGGAGATTTAGAAAAGAGCTTAAATATGGGAATAGATATAAGAGCTTCTATTACAGCTATTGGAAAAAATGGTACTAAACTTACAAACTTTACAACAAGTGGCGAGGCTACAGATGTTACACTATCGCTAGATTATAATATAACTACAGATAGTATAGATAATCAAAAAATCTATAGTGAAATAAATACAACAAAAGGTTCTAGTGTAGGCTTTAAAAGAGTATTCTCATATAATGGTGTAAATCTAAATATAGCAGATGTTCAAAATAGCCATTTAGATAGTAATATTACTATACCATCAAATCAATTTTTAGATACAAATGAGGGAAATAGTAGTATAGAGATACTCTATAATCTTACTAAAAACATAAGTGAACCTATAAATCCTATAGAGATTATATTTAACCATTTAGATGTAAATAGTACTAATATATCTAAAATAAAAAACAAAGATAAAAAAGCTTATGGAGTAGGAACAGTAGATATTAGTAAAAAACTATACTACTCTCAAATAGCCCCAGATATGGAAAACTACCCTGATGAGTATGAAGGAGTTAGTACTACACCTATTAGTGTATTGATATTCTGTAATCACACTAAAGCGTGGTGTGCTAATATGGTTGGAGATAATGGATTAAATAATATAAAAACAAAAACAGGCTGGTACACAGCACTCTCACACGATAGTAATATTGAAGGTGGTGTAGTTAAATTTGCACTAGATAATTCACTTTGTGCTGTAAATCCAAAAGCTAGTAATCTTCCAAATTTTAAAGATAATTTAGGAAAAATTAAAACTGTAAAAACAGGATATGCAGGAAATAAATTCCCTGCAAAAGTGGAAGTAACTATGCAAGTTAGTCCATGGTTAAAATATAATCGTGACCCAAGTAGAGACGGTATCCCGTTTTGGAGAAATACATTTAGAGATAGAAACTCAACATGGTCAGGAGAGGGACAATCAGGAAATCAAATTGAGATAAAAACAACAACAAGACCTGCTAAAAAAATATTTTGGTAGAGAAATGGGACTTATTTAAAGTCCCATTTTATTTGGATTTAAAATATTATTAGGGTCAAAAGCCTTTTTAATATCTTTAAATAGTTGTAACTCTTCTTTATTAAATGCAATATCCATAAATGGAGCTTTACTTGTACCTATTCCATGTTCACCACTTAAAGTTCCACCCATTTTAACTACTAATTTAAATATCTCTTCTATACACTTATGCCCTTCATCTATTTGAGATATATCTATCATAACATTTACATGAATATTTCCATCTCCTGCATGTCCAAAACATGGTATTTTAAAACCATATTTTTTTCCAATAGCATAAATTCCTTCTAAGGCATTAGGTAACATAGACCTTGGAACTGATATATCTTCATTTAATTTTTTATTTCCATAAATAGTAATAGATTGAGAAGCATTTTTTCTTGCATACCAAAGCTCTTTTGCCTCTTCGTCATTTTTTGCTACTATAAATGAGGTTGCACCGTTTTCTTTAAATGACTCCTCTAGCGTTTTTAATTGAAACTCTATCTCTTCTGGAACATTTCCATCAACATCACCAACTAAAACACCACCTGCATCTTTTGGTAAATTTACACCAAGTTTTTCTATAAGTGCCTCAATTACAAGTTTATCTAAAAACTCCATAGCAACAGGATTTGCTCCATTAGATAGAGATTTAAATACAGCATTCATAGCACTATCCACATTTGGAAAAACTCCCATATATGTCTTTTTATATTTTGGTTTAGGAATAAGTTTTAAAGTAAGTTCTGTTAAAACAGCTAAAGTCCCCTCTGATGCAATTAAAATACCTGCTATATTATATCCTGCTACATCTTTAATAGTTCTCTTTCCTGCTCTTATAATATCACCATTAACTCTTACAGCTTTTAGTGCCATTACAAAATCTTTAGTAATTCCATATTTTGCAGCTCTCATTCCACCTGCATTTTCACTTACATTTCCACCTAAAGTTGAATACTCTTCACTTGCAGGGTCTGGTGGATAAAATAGTCCAAGTTTTTCTACATGCTTTTGTAAATCCATATTAATAACAGCTGGTTGAACAACTGCTACCATATTTTGAGTATCAATCTCTAAGATTTTATTCATGTGTTTTTCCATAGCAAGAATTATTCCACCACTAGCAGGTAAAGCACCACCTGTAAATCCACTTCCTGCACCTCTTGGGGTAATAATAATTTTATGTTTATTACAATATTTTAAAATATCACTTACATCTTGTTCATGTCGTGGAAATATAACAGCATCAGGCTCAAATCGTGTTCTTGTTGCATCATAACTATATGCTATATTGTGAGCCTTATCATCATATATATTCTCTTTTCCTACTATTTTTATAAATTCATTTAAATGTTTTTTATCTATCATCTAATACTCTCTATACCTTTATAATATGCTGGGAACTCTTTTTTATCAGCTTGACTAAAAATATTTGTATCTATCTGCTCAAATCTAGCATAAAAAGGAGATTGTGCTTTTGTAATATTAATATTTAGTGGCAGTTTTCTTAAATATCTACTGCTAAGTGGGTCAAGAACTCTAATTCCATCTTTAGCTACTATTGCTATTAGTCCTATTTGGTTCTCTATTGCAAATTTTTTTAGATTTTTTAGTGTTATTTTACTCTCATCACTATTTATTAAATAATAAGCATACATATCAGGGTGTATCCAAACTCTATTTTTTATAGATTTTGTAATTTTACTATAACTCTGTTCATCTGGTGCAATAAGTAGTACATTACTATATAGATTTCCAAAAATCAGACTATCTCCTTTTTGTGGCTCTGTTTGAATAGTTGGAAGACTTTTATGTTGTAAGGCTTTATACTCTCCTATCTTAGCTCTATTACCACCTAGACTTATAGCAGTATGTGTAATAGCAAAAAGTCCATTACCATAGTTATGAACAATAATTCCACTTCTACCTTTTGGTACACTAGTAGATAGAGTAATTTGACCATTTTTACTTATATTGCTAATAGTACTTTTTATACTTTGAGGTAATCCATCAGCCATTAATATAAGCGTACTAAGTATTATAAATATAACTTTTTTCATTTTTGTCCTTAAAATTTTTAGAGTTTTATTATACTATAAATATAAACTTTATTATATTAATATCTAATTACTAAAAAATCATCTTCTTTATATTAAGTATATTATAATATAATAATCTACAACATTAATATTAAAAGGAAACTATATGGGATTTTTTGATTTTGTATCGAACTCTGGAAAGAGTTTATTGGGAAAAGGAAATGACTCTGAAGCTATAAAAAAAGAGATTGAAGATAGTTTTGAAGAGTTACCAGTTGATGGACTTGTAGTTGAAGTTGATGGGGATACTGTAACTTTAGCAGGTATTGCTAAAGATTTTGATTCAAGAGAAAAAGCTATATTGATTGCTGGAAATATAGAAGGAATTGCACAAGTAAATGCAGACCAACTTGTTACAATGGATATGGTTAATGCAAATTTTGATGAGGAAGAAGAGCCTATTGAGATACCTGAAGAGATTTTTTATACTATAGAAGATGGAGATACTCTATGGGGAATTGCTACTAAATTCTATGATGATGGTAGTAAATATACACATATTGTAGAGGCTAATTTAGAAGTAATTAAAGATGCAGACCTTATTTATGAGGGGCAAACTATTAGAATACCTGAAGTAGTAGCATAAACAATCAAATCTCTAAAAAGAGATTTGGTTATAAAGTTAAAACTTTTACTCTAAAAAATCACTTTTTCACATTTGTTACTAAATTTTATATTAAGATTTTAATATAAAACATAAAATAAAGGATTTTAATATGAGAACAATATCATCGTTTTTAGTCTTTATACTACTTCAATCATCTTCATCTTTTGCATGTAAAACTCGTCGTTACATACAAAGAAGTATGATAGACTTTTTTTAATTAAACTTAAGTTTAAGTACTATTCTATAAAACAGTTGCTATATTAAGAGTATATCTATTTTGATAACTCTTATATTAGAACTATTTTATGAGATTTAAACAGATAATATTTAAATTAATTCTCCTCTTCTAACATCTGTCGTATCATAGTTTTGGTAAAGTATAAAAATTTTTCAAATAGTTCACTATGATATTTGTCTTTGTGATAAATCATTAAAAAATCTCGTTTACACTCAAAGTTTTTTAGTGGTACACGAAGTAGTTTATTATTTTTAATTTCGTTTTTAACAGCTATTTTAGATATACATGTAATGCAGTTATGGTTCATAAGAAGTGATTTAATAGACTCTGTATGTCCTAATTCTAAAAAGATATTAATATTATCAACCTTATCTTTTATATAATCTAAAAATACCTCTCTAGTTCCAGAACCCTCTTCTCTTAATACCCATTTTCTGTTCTGTATAGTATCAATAAAGATTTCTCTATTAAGTGTAATATCAGTAGTGACTACAACAAGTTCATCAACACCAATAATCTCTTTTATAATTTCAGGGTCATGAACAATACCCTCTATAAATCCGACATCTATTTTACCATTTTTTAAGAGTTCAACTATCTGTTGAGTATTACCCTCTTTAAGTCCTACCTTTACATCAGGATAGTTATTCATATAGCTACATATTATAGGTGGCATAAGATAATCTACAATAGTAGTACTAGCACCAACTCTTACCATACCTTTATTTACTGTATTTTTAAACTCATACTCAATATCATTGAGTCTTTTAACTATGGGAGCAATCTCTTTTTCAAATGAGCGACCCATCTCATTTAGTATTAATTTTTTATTTATTCTATCAAAAAGAGGATTACCTAATATATTTTCAAGCTCTTTTATAGACATAGATATTGCCGATTGACTAAGTCCCATACCTTTAGCTACATTGGTAAGGTGACCCTCTCTTACGACATTTAAAAAAATCTCCATTTGACGAAGTGTTAGTTTCATCTCTCTATCTCCAAGGATACCTCGTCTATAATCTTTGATTTAGGCGAGGAGGAATTGGTAGTGTGGCGACTTCTATTTGATTGTCGATATTGCGTATGCATATCCGTCTCCTTTTTGTATTGTTCTACAGTATTTATAATTAATACCTTGAATAGTCGTTTTTGTGGTAGTAATGTTAAAATTCCCACTAGCTCTTACAGCCACTTTTCCAAGGTAAGTTCCTATCTTTTTCCCTTTTGTAACTACTGCTTTCACAATGTCACCTGTTTGGAAACCTTTTACTATTTTAGAACCTTTAGCTTTAGTTCTTGGAAACCCAAATCTATCCATTCGACACATCTGTCGGCTTCCTCGTCCTTGTGCTTTAATCTCTAAAACTTTATCTGTTACTATTTTGTATTCATATTCTTTTCCAATACACATAGCATCATAGTAGTGTTGTTTTGGTAAACCAACCTCTTTTCTATTTGCGTAAGTTTCCCACCCCTCACCTACTATTACATCAAAGTTTCTACTTAACTCTTTTATAGTATAAGTTCTAGCACTTTGAATAATTGATGCCTGTTTTGGTGTTTTTTTAGGCTTTAGATGTGATAAATCCTTGCCTATCTTCTTACTAAATGCTTCTAAAGTTAAATTGCCTTTAGCTATATTGCACTTTCTGCATGAGAGAGTTAAGTTTTCAATAGAGTTAGTTCCACCTTTAGATTTTGGAACAATATGCTCTATCTCCTCTCCTTTTTTACCACAATAAACGCATTTATAATTATAGTTTTGGAAGATAAAATCTCTTAACTTTGTATCTTTTAAATCACCGTTTTGATACTCTCTTCCATGCAATTTTTTTCCATTTGTTATAGAGCTTGTATCAAACGATACTCTCTCTACAGCAACAGAGAAAATAGGTATTAATTTAGCGTATTTTTTTGCAAAATTTATTACATTGTCTGCTCTTGATTTCACACTTTGGGGTAACCACCCTTCAGGTCTAGTTCTATTATCAAATCTTGGCTCTCTGTATCTAGTTTTTCTATCTCTTCTACTTCTTCTTATTGCTCTCCTTGAATCCATTGCTTTTTTAATTACTGCTCCTCTATGCACTATCTCTGCAAAGAAAAAACATTTAACAGCATCTACTATAGCTACTCCTGTAACTGATGCACCTACATCAAACTTTATTTCAAAACTTTTTTTACACTCTTTATTCTCTTTTAATCTTATTGTGAAAGGATAAACTTTGTGAACAATAGCTTTTCTTTTTTTTAGTAAAATTCTAGCTTTAGCCTCGCTAGTTGGGGCTAAAGGAGTTTTGTTCTTGCTTAATACAAAAACCATTAAAAATCCTTTTTCAAATTAACTCACCTTGCAGTGGTAACGGTCTTTTGACTCTCTCCTCGACAATGATATTAATGCTTGTTTGCAATGGCAAA
>Ga0256842_1000087_pt1 | contig 69333 bp, 60 predicted proteins | sample 4559240metaG_FD_185973 | JGI IMG/M metagenome (GOLD analysis project Ga0256842, IMG submission 185973) | Hydrothermal vent microbial communities from Guaymas Basin, Mexico - 4559-240 | ecosystem: Environmental > Aquatic > Marine > Hydrothermal vents | place: Mexico: Guaymas Basin | collected... | reverse complement strand
TAGTCCCACTCTATTGTATATTTTAAATCATTATCTCTTTTAATTCTTAAGTAGTAGTCTTTATCTGCTTGAACCTCAAATACATTAAAATCTTTTTTCTTGTTATTTCCCTCATCATAAATATCATCATCACCCTTTGAAGTTCCTATCATCCAATCATGACGAGAATCATCAGTTCCTTTATATGTTATGTGTAGTAAACCATCTTTACCAACTGAAAATTTATAATCTTGATAGTCATTATCATCATCTGTATCATATATTTGTGATTCATTTGCATCAGAATTTACATCTATTAAAACCTCAATTGTATCTGCATGGTCAGTACCACTATTATACGCGCCAACATAGGTAAACATAAGAAAAGGTAAAATAAGTAATTTTAAAAAATTCAGATGTCTTACCTTTTTAGTTAATTTATTTTGATCCATATTAATTCCTTTCATTTTAATTATAATGTGGCAATAATACATGATTTAAATTAGGCAGAGAATTTTTTATTATTCTTCCAGACAATTTCAGAATTTGGTTTAGAAAACTTTTTCATTGATTCTCTTCATTTTAAGGGATCAAAATAAAAAGGTTTTAAAGATTATGGTCTACTTATAATAATATATAAGAATAATCATTAATAAAAGATACTTATTATATTGATTTTCTTAAAATTTTTACTATAACTTTATTAAAATAAATATTATAAAAAAAGAATTAAGGAATATATAATGAATTATCCTGGGCATTTAGGAATGGGGGTTTTAGGTTTTGGAATAGTTTCTAATATATTAGAAACTTCTACAACTCATAATAATATTGAAATAACAACAATGTTGGCTTTATGTATGATTAGTGCATCTAAAATAATCGATCAAGATCTTAAATTAAAATTTATTTTACCAAAAGATATAAGGAATAAAAGATACCTCTATCATAGACAAATAACTCACTCTTTAATATTATGGGTAGGTTTATTATTTTATTCTCTTTTTGGCATACCTACGAGTCCAAATAATATTATATTAGACATAAACTATTATATAATGTTTTTTGCAATAGGTGGATTAACACATTTAATAGCTGATATGTTGACTGGTTCTATACCTATTTTATTATGGGGTAAATATAGTAGGGGTTTAAGAATAGGGTTAAATTTTAATTTAACCAAAGATTTTTTTGTAAAAGCAGGAGATAAGACATATATCATTATGATGATAATAGGTATTTATCTTATTTTTACAGATTTTAAATTAATAACTATTTTTAACTAAGTAGATTAGAGTTAATATTAACTCTAATCTACTATCATATCTGCATTAACTAATGCAGATATTTCTTTTGAGGTTTTTATATAATTACTTTCTAAACATTTAAATGTTGAAAGATATATTTGTGCTAAGTGTTCAAACATTGGAGAATTATTTTGAATCCCTAAACCAGCTAAGTGGCTATTTAACATGTTTCTTAAAATAGATTCTTCAACAACTTCATACTTATTTTCTTCTATAATTTCAGATTTTTCAATTTCATCTTTAATAATATCTAAAACATTATCTTTTATAGGCTCTTCAATATCATCTTCATTAAAGTTTAATTCATCAATAGAATCTACAATTATATCTTTTTCTATTTCATCTTTTGACATTACAATAGTTTCTTTAATTTCATTTTCCAAATTATCTTCAATCTCTGTGATTATATCAGTTTCTGTAAAAACTTCTTCTAATAGCTTAGGTTCAACCACTTCTTCATCTACTTGAACAACCTCTTCAATAGTTTCTTTATTTGGTGCATTTTGATATTGCTTTAATAATGTAATTAATTTTGGATCTTCAATTTCTTGAAATTTAATAACTTCATCAATATCAAATACTGTTATATTGTCTATAATAAACTGTAATCTTAATTGTTGATGTTCTAATAACAAACTTTTATCAATTTTATCAAAATGGTCATTTATGAAATTTTCACTAACTTCAAAACTCATGATAATATCTTTCCAATCGTATTCTATATTTCCACTGTCATCATCATAAAATTCACTAAGATCATTTATATCATTAATGATTTCATCGTTATCTACATCTTCATTCATTTATACTCCTAATTATATTTTTAAGTGTTCAAGAAAATCACTTTCTGCCAATTCATTTATTTGTTTTTCTAAACTTTCTAAAACAATTTTTTTGTTTTTCAATTCATCTTTATATTTTTTAATTAATTTTTTTCCAAGAATAGACTCTTTTGGGATATTATTATCCTCTAATATTTTATAAACTTTATCTAATGACATATACCTTTCCTTTTTATTTTATATGTTATAATACCATATTTAATATAAAACTATACTTAATTTTATATTAATATAATAAAATTATTTTAACAAGACTTGATTACTTTTAATTAAATTATTTAAATCTAAGTTTATTTTAAATGATGGTAAACTAGACTTATCTTCAAAGCTTTTAATAAATTTAATTTTATTTTTACTAGTACCAAATTTTGTCATCAAAGAGTTTGTGATTTCCGATTTTAAAGTTGTAATATTTTTTATATCATCAACTAAAATATTTTTAATTTTAGGTTCATTTGCAATAAATATTTTACCTTGAGCAAATACTTCTAATTGCTTAATTGTTATATTTCTATTTGTTGAAACAACACTCATAAAGTTATTATAAGTAGGTGTTAACATATTGTCTTTTAAATACTTTGACTGTTTCTTTGAAACATTTTCAAAATATGTAACAGGAACTTTATAATCTCCAACAACTACATTGTCTTCTTCAATGCCTATTTTGTCTGCTAGTTTTTTAATTGTATATTTTGGCATTATAACACCTATCGAACCAACAATAGCATTTTTATTAGCGATAATAGGTTTTATAGCAGATGCAATATAATATCCACCAGAAGCAGCCATTGATTGCACATACATATTTATTTTTTTATTTTTATTAAAATCTTTAATATATTCCGAAAATTCATCTGAAGCAACAGGTGAGCCACCAGGGCAATTCATAATAATTAATATTTCTTTTATTGACTCTTCATCTTTAAATGTATCCATTTTATTTATTAATGAATTTACATATTTTATAGTTAATTGTTTGTCAATATCTAATACAGCAACATTAATATTTTCTTCATTAATACTTTGAATCCCCAACTTTTCAGACCCAATTAATCCGTATTTTTCCAAGAAAAATACCCCAATCATAATCTCTAGGGATAGAAAAATAATTACTATAGAAATTTTTAAAAATCCAATAATTCTTTCTATTTTATTTTTACTTTTTAATGTTTTTAATTCAACATCTCTTTTTTCAAATTCTTTATTAATTAAATTTTTATCATCTAAAACAACTGTTGTTTTATTTTTATCAAACATATATCAATATTCCTTTCTTTTGTATATTATAATATTATTATAATATACAAAAGATTAAAATAATATTAATCCATAAAAAAATATCTATATTATAGAGATATTATCTACATTTATATTAAGTGTGAATTTAATACTCATTATAACTCGAGACAAACTATTTTATAAATACTTTATCTCGAAAGACATAATGAGTTTGGCTTTGAGAATTTAACTCTAAAAGCCAACTTTTTGTAGAATTAAATAGAAAACCAAACTATGGAGATAACGTGAAATTACATGAAATATTGCAACTAAGTATAGAGTTTGATGCCTCAGATATGAATATTACATCAGAACAACAATTAGCTATGAGGGTCAATAGAGATATAACAATTTTTAAAGAGTATGAAAATTTTATTTCAACATATGATATTCAAGACATATGTGCTGAGATATCTAGTAATGAAAGTATATTAGTAGATCTATATACTCCAATGGAAAAAGATGGTTCTTATATATATAAGGATAAAGAATCTGATAAGACATACTTCTTTAGATATAATATAGCACTAGCTGGTGGAGAAATACATATTACAATTAGAAAATTAATTGATTCTATTCTAACAAAAGAACAAATATTATTAACCGAGGGTGAAGGAAAAAAATTCTTTGATGCTTGTATGGAACTTAAAGAGGGATTAAATATTTGTGTTGGAGCAACTGGGTCAGGTAAATCAACAACTCTAGCAACTATTATTCATGAACAATTATTAAGCAAACCAATAAAAACAATCACATTAGAATCACCAATAGAATATCTATTTAATACAGAAGAGTATGTAGATAGTGATTCTATAATAATTCAAAGAGAAATACCATTAGATAGCCCAGATTTCGAAATGGGTTTAAGAGCTGCAATGAGACAAAATCCGGATGTTATTTTTGTTGGAGAAATTAGAGATCCTGAAACAGCGAGAGCTGCAATGCAGGCAGCAAATACTGGACATACTGTAATGGCAACGCTACATGCCAGTTCTGCAGAAATGGCATACGAAAGAATTAAATTTTTAGTTGGTAATATAACAAATAATTATTCATTTATTTCATCTGTTATGTTTCAAAAGTTGGTTAAAATTGACGGAAAGGTTACTCCAATTAGAGAGACAATTGTAAATGGCTAGATTTAATTATTATCAATATTATTTAAAGTATAATATAATAGTATAGAGATAAGAAAAATCTTATTTTTTAATCCTAATATTTATTGTCTAATATTAGATTATCAATTCATTATAATCTTTTTTTTTAATATTTACCAAAGTTTAATTATTATATAATATATTTAAATAAAATATTAGGATTATTATGAGTCAAGAAATTACAAACTTATTAACAATAACAGATTATGAGAATTTACAAGAATCTATAATAACAGTTGAAGAGTTGTTGATGAATTATACATTAACAGAGAAACAATTTGAATTAATATTAGAACAATCAATTATTTATGGAAATTATTTCACTTATGAAGCAATAGATGCTAAGTATAAAAATGATGAAACACATGCTCGAATTAGAGATAGTGTTATTGATAGAATTAATAGCTGGTTAGAAGATCCAAGATTAGTAAATTTTCTAAAAGAGATTGTTCCTCAAACGGATGATTTAAAAAAGATTTTTATTGACAATTATAAAAATGAAGTAAAGTGTTATGAATATTTTAAACAGTATGCTATTTTAGAATTTACACTAGACTATTTAATAAATTCTGGAAAGTCTTGAATTAACTACAGGTCTCCAAAATTATTGTCTTGAGTTATAGTTAATTCAAGACCTTCGTATCCCATAGCATATGTACTTAATTCACTATCTGTAAGTTCATTAAGAATACATTCTATTTTTTCATATAATTTTCCAGTTGAACTAAGTTCTTCTATATCGATATTTTTATAATTAAATTCTTCAATTAAATTCTCTAATTCTTCATAGTATATTACATTTTTATCAATTACTCTTAATATTTTTTCAATTATTTCTTCTCTCATCATAATGTTATTATTTCCATTTATATTTTTATTGTTAAATTATCGTTTATTAATTATATTTAAGGGAATCTAAAAAGATTCCCTTAAAGTTTTTATTTCAACTAATAAAATAGATTAAAATCTATTTTCTATTTCACCTTTGATTTTATATGAAGGAATCTCATAAGATTGCTCAACTCTATGAAGTTCTTTAACTTTTACAACAAACACTGTTTCAATTCTAACTTTACCAGTACCTTTAGTTCCTAAAAGATTTCTGATATATGGGATATCTTCAAGTAAAGGGTTTCTACTTTCGGTACCAATATCTTCTTCTCTAATTAGTCCACCTAAAACAATTACTTCACCATTTTTAATGTTAACAGTTGACATTGCTTCTCTAATTTCTTCATTAACTAAATCGGCTGCGATAACACCATTGATTGCTGCTCCACCACCTCTTTCTATAGTTACATTCTTAACAGAAGGTGCTAGAGAAACTTCGATATAATCTTTATTTCTAAATCCATCAACTCTTGTTACGAAAGTAATACCATCAAAAGCTTTAGCAGATTTAGGAACATATGTTGTAGTTCCAGATTCATTAATAATTGGTTCAATAGATTCTATATAGTTAATACTAGAACCATTACCTATATAGTTAACATCATGATTGCTAATAATTGTTTTAGACTTATCAACTAAAATAGAATTCTTATTCTTTTTCATCATACTTAAAACAACATTAAAAGATTCTCCTCTTTCATAACCAGGGTTAACAGGAGTTCCATCTGGATTAAATACACTACCAACTAGTTTTTGGGCTGCAGAAACAACCATTCCGGATCCAGAACCACCAAGATTATTAATACTAAGTGGGTTTAATCCTGCAGTGCTAAAGTTTTCTAAGTCTAATCCAACACTTCTATCTTTTGTTAATACAACATCAAAGATCGCAGTTTCAACAATAAATTTTCTTGATCTATCTTGAACAAAGTCTACAACAAAATCATCTATTTCTGATAAATAAATTGGATGCTCTTTGACAATTAATGTACCGGAAGATCTATCAAAATTAATTAACTTATCAGATGAACCAAGCATTTTTAATTGATTATTAAAAGAATCAATTGGAGATTCGCTATTTAAATCAATTTGTGCATTTGCAGTACCTTGAGAATGTCCGAGAGTTTGCTCTACTGTTTTCTTAACAAACAATCCGGCAGGAACTCTATATTTTCTAGTTTGAAACGGAGAAATATTTAAAGAATTCGTATGTGGATTATATGAAGCATAATAACCAGCATTTTTAGTTATTTGTTTAATCAAGTGGTAAAGTTTCATTTTACCAGTTCTCATGTAAACTTGAATATTCATATCTATATTTGGTTCAAAAATAACAGATGTGTTTTTAAAATTTGAAGTTAATATTTTAATTATATCACCAAGTTTTTGATTATTAAAAACTGTGCCATCTACAACTTCTAATAATTCTTTTGGAGGATATACATCATCTCCAATATCTTCAATAATAATATCAGATTTTGTAAAAGCAGTCATAGATTTCTTTGGAAGATCCATATTAATAATATTTCTTTCTGACATTTCTTCATTTGCATCATTTGATTCATATATTACTAATTTATCTTGATCACTATTTTTTTCAAGACCGTCAAATGGGTTTATTGAGTCAACAACATCGTTCATATTCGTTGAGCACCCCGAAAAAATAGCAGATGATGCTATTAATGATATTATTGTTGATTTGTTTACTAAATTCGTCACAAATTCTCCTCTAGAGTTTATTTATATTGATATTTTAATATGCGAATATGCAAATATCAATATATTTATGTATTTACATTTTTAAGTAGAAGGTTTGGGAAAATCTCCTAAATAATAGATTTTTTTTTAATTATTTAATATTTGCACTGACTCTTTCTTTTCAATAAATTTTAATGATTCAGAAATATCTTTTAATATATTAATCATCATTAAATTTTGTTGTTGCATTTGATTTAATTTATTTTTAATAGAATCATTGTCTGCTGATAATTTATTAAATTTATTTTTCTCTGTATTATAATACATTCTAGAGAAGCTATCCATTGATTGGGTTATAAGCATTGATTGATACATAACACCTTTTAAACCATTAATCATAGCCATTTCCCTTCCAATAAACCCTTGTTCACCATCATATTTACCTTCTTCTTTATAAATAGTATTTGCCATAACTGCATTCATAGCTTTATATCCAAGGATAGAAGATGTTAGTGGAGTAATTCCTCCTAATCTAGTAGCATATACTGTAGGATCAACATCCATATATTCACTTAAACTATCAAGTTTTTTGAATGCATTTTTATATGTATCTAATCCTACAGTATTAATTGATAGTGCTTTATCTCCATCACCAACTTTGCTAACTTCTGGAATAATATAAACTTGAGGATATTTTTTTAAATCTCTTTCATTTCTTTCATACCAACTATTGCCATTTTTCATTTTCTTTGGGTCTCTATGAATAAGAGTGTCTGGATTAAATCTCATATTATATTCATTCCTCATATCTCTAGAATTATTGATTCTGGATGTAGCACTTTCTATAAAATCTTCATTATCTTCAATCACATTTAATCTTATTTGATCTTCATTAGAATCTAATATTTTTGAATTATTAGATATGATATTTTCTTTTGTTTCTTTATATTCTCCACCAGCATCTACTATATCTTTTCTACAACAATAACCTTTAGTTGTTCCATCTGTCAAAGAATTTTCTACACAAATAGTACCATCTACAGTATCATTTCCAAAACTATAGTAATTATTTATTGCACATTCTTTTAATACTATAGTATTTGTAGTACCTTCTTTTCCAATACCACCTTTTAAATCTTCTTTAATAAGTTTTTCTTTCATTTCTTTACATCCACTTCCAAATTCCTCAATACAATTTGATCTTGATCCATCTTTCTTTGGGTCAATTGGTTCTCCAGATCTAGCTTCATCAGGTTCAGTTAAATTTGATTCATCTTTACCTTTAACTGCATCAGCCTTTCCTTTCATTGCTTTACCCATAATATCATTAACATCACCAATACCACAAAAATCAATACCATCCAAATCAAACCCTAAATCAAAACTTGGGATACTAGGGATATCAAAACAAGACTCAAGCAAACTAGTAACTTCCTTTCCATATGTTCCACCCATTGAAGAAATTGTATCTCTCGCAGCATTATAAGTTTTTTGACCATTAATACTAGCTTTGGCCGATAATGCCGCATTTTTTTGAACTGAAACTTCATTATCACTAAATTGACTTAATCCAACTTTTTCTATTGCCCATTGATTTGCATTACTAATAGCATCAGCTGCTATTTGACTTGGAGCATTCCAAGTTATGACTCCAAAAAGATTTGTTGAACCAAGTAGTATTGAAGCAACAATTATAGATTGTTTTAATTTCATTTATTCTCCTAAAATCTAGTTAAGCTAGATTTTTTTATAGTTTGAGTGGAAAACTAATTCCATTCCTTTAAAACTAGATAACGCTTAGAGTAATTTCAAATGAAATCACAATAGTCTGCGTTCTCATCGCATCAATTTGACCTAAAAAGTAATAAATTACTTTTTAGGAGAATAAAGTTACAAGTAACTTTATTCTTAAGTTTTTTCACCTTTATTGGTTTAACGTTGTTGAACCCAGACAATCAGAACTCGACATTAAACGATTTTAGAAATTAATAAATTCCAGTAATCTATGCTTATATCAATACAGATTACTAATTATTAAGATAATTGAAATCTTATTCTTATTCATCCTCAATCTTCACTACAATAAAAGTGGTAAAAGTTTTCTTAACTTTTACCAACAGGTGTGTTGCATCTAAAGCAATCTAAGGATTGCTTATAATTTGTTCTCCTTTATTTATTTTTATTATAAGTTGAAGAAAGATTGTTATCTTCCAACAACTCCTGCTGTTAATCCAGTTTTATCAAATGAACCAAATTTATTTAGTGTGTCTCTACCTTGGAATGAATCCATACCAACAGTTGATACATTTAATATTTTAGACATATATTCATTTGCTCTAAAAAATGTCATCAATAACAATACAGACATTAACATAGATAATAATGTGTATATCATATTACCAATATAAGACATTAACCAGTTGCTATCATTTGAAAGATCTCTAACTGCATTTGGTATATTACTTTGACCTTCTACATATTTAGAACCATTTTCAAACAAATATTCTGTTACAGTGGCTAATGGGTGCTCAGAGCCTCCAAAAGCCGCTTTAAAAGCATTACCTAACTCATCATAAGACCCAAAAAAAGGCATAAATTGTTTAAAAAACATTGGTAGTAACATATCAATATATAAAATAACAAAATACATACTAACCAATATAATAGGCATTAATATAAATCCTAACAACATGTTTATATATTGATGCAATGATTGTCTATATGATTGAAATATCATAAACATGAATCCAATAGGGAAAACTGCAACATATAAAGACATTTCTACATAATATGTTACAATAACAAAAAACCATACAAAAGCAGGAAGAATAACATTAATAAATAATATTGCAAAATAAACTCCACCAATAATTTTAATAACATCCCACAAAGACCCTAGTCCAGAATCTTCATTTTTGCTCTTTATTGTATCTATTAGCCCTTTTCCTCCAGCCTTATTCATTATTGCCGTTCCTGCTCCTTTTACAATATTTGCTCCAGCAAAAACTGCGGCAGTTGATAAAATTCTTGAAGCTTTTTCTCCAGGTTGTAATTCTTCCATAAATTTTGCTAAAGTAACAGTTTTAGAAATTTTAGCATCTTTTATTTCACTCATAAAATATATATTTGTGATAAGAGGAGAATATAAATTTTTAAACAAAGCATAATGTTTTCCTAAATCAGTCCAATGAATTAATACTTTTTTATTTAAATCACTATTTGTGTATTGTTTTTCAATATCCTTTTTTAATTGTGCTGCAACACTTCCAGGTTTATGTCCATATTTTTCGTAAATTTCTTTTTCTTTAATATTCATAAAAGCCAATGTTTTATATTGTGAAGGACTTAAATACAATCTATTCCATGGTGCTTCTTTATTATATCCCATTGTATCTTGAAATAAAGAATCATCTTCTAAAGCAGTTTTATATTTTTTATATAAAGTTAATGCAATAAAATTTTTCTTATTTGCTCTGTCATTTAAAAGATTAATAACTTTAGTTTTGTTAGTTCTTTCTCTTTCAATTTCTTCAGAATTACCTACAAGGCCAAAAAAAGAAAGAGAAGAAGAAGGTAAGTTTTCATTTTTATCTACTATTTTTTCCATACTATCAACGCTAATACCAAGATTGTCTGGTATACTATCGAAATAACCTGCACCTTTAACACTATCTATCTTTTCACTTAATCTATAAGTTGAGTCAGACTTTCCTGTAATTTTACTTTGTAGAATTACATAGCTTTTATATAATGCAGAGACTTTTTCTATTTGTCCTAAAACTTTTCCTTGAGCTCTAACATGAGTATTTATAATATTATTTAATGTAATTTTTCCAGATTTAGTTTTACTTTTAATATTTTTCATTTTAGATATTTTAACATCATAAGCTTTGCAAACAGCAATATAATTTTCTAATAATAATTCTATACCAACTCTATAATTATTATATAATGTATTATTATCTTTATATAAATAAGCTAAAGTTTTACCAGATGAAGCTTCTTTGGGGCTAGCAGACCATCCAGTATATTCCTTCACCATTTGAAACATTCCACCTTCCTTAGACGCTTTTGCATTAGATTGTTCCTCTAAATAATATTTTTTTAGTGCCATATCCAAATTCCAATTTTTATTGTCACCTTCAGTTCTCCCCTTTTCTAATAAATCATTTATATCAATAGAAACTACTTCATCACCTACTATTTGTTTTATATTAATAGGAACTTCTTTGTCATTATCTTTATTTGACATAACATCTTCTCTTTTTAGATTTTTATCATTTACTCCAAAAGGTCTTCTATAATATCCAAATTCAACATCTTCTTTTCTAACTTCATTAACAGCATTTGTATAATATTTAATTCTAAAATAATCTTTTTTTTGATTGTTTTCTAAATCCTTTTTAGTAATTGTTCTAAAATCTCTTGATATACCTAATATATGCATATCTTGAATAATATTATTTGTTATTGCTGCAATTTTATCATTATTAATTAATACAGTGTCTAAAATTTCATCTTTCCCTGCATTTTCAAGTAGTTGTTTTGTTAATCTATTATTGTCATTGTTTGTTATTAATTGTTGCAATACAGCTGGAAAATAACCTTCATATGTGATATTCCCAGGTGTAACATCAATGCTTCCATATATAATTTTATGAGTTAATGCATCGGCAAAAATATTACCAAATCCTAAAAATGTATTCATCATTTCTACAACAGTATATGAATTTGTGTCTTCCCAAAATTTACCAGTTAATGCTTGTTTTTCTGCATCAGTGTATGGTGCTTTCATAGAAAGTAACCCCATAATAACAGCCATAGAAACGGCAGTAGGTGCTATTTGTTGTGCAGTTTGCTTCCAATCTCCACTACCTCTTGTAAAACCAACATATACCATAACAAATGAAGATAATAGTATAAAGATTGGAAAGAAAGTACTCAACAAATCTAGTAAATAGTTACCTATAAATACTGGAAGTGCTGGTATACCGTTGACATCAGATAGTACAAAATTAAATATGCTTTCACCCATAATATATCCTTAATTCAATATATTTAAACAATTTTAGTGATTTAAATTTTATAGTAAATCACTAAAATTGTTTAAATATTCTTATAATATTAATTATAAGAATACATAGTGTTTTTTTAACTAAATAATATAAGTTTGTATGTTTTGATGTATTTTTTTTTGAAGAAAATAGAGAATTAAGACAATCCGTTAAGATTATCTTAATTCTGGGAAGACTTTAATATCTACATATCCATCTGTGATATTAGATTTTTTTTCATCAACTAACCAAGGGAAAGTTGTAAAAATAGTTGATGAGAATGGTGCATAAGAACCAACCGATGGAACATTTTGAGATGATATAATATTATGTGTTGTAGAGTCTTCTCCTACAGAATTCCATTCTACATCCCAATCTTTAACATTTGTAAAATAAAATTTATATTTTTCTCCAAATGCATTATGAATACTTGGAGTATTATCATTTATTCCAAAAATTAGTTTAGAACCAGGAAGCAACTTTTCACTATCTAGTTTTATAGCATTAGAGATAGTAATAGAACCTTCTCCTGGTAATTGATCAATAAAATTTTCAAGATCTAAATCATGTAATGTTGTAATATTATCGCTTCCAATGTTCCCTTCACATCCATTATCACAAATAACAATGCCATATTTTGTTTCATTAATATTATCTTCAGGTATATCAATTAGTCCTTGTTTATTACCACTAGCTGCTCTTATTGGGTTGTCGCTACTATCAAGAGCCATAGAAGAATATAACATTTCTTTATCAAATAACTTAGATGATGAAGAACTATAGTTAGTATTATTTAATCCCATTGATACATAATATCCAATATTATATGAACCACCATATTTTGCAATAACATTTTCATACATAGACATTTGAATAGAACCCCAATCTTTTAAATTTTTAGTATAATTATTCATCATATCAATAGATTGATTATACTTCTCTAAAACTATTTTTTGTGTAGAAACTTTAAAGTATATAATATTTTTTATCTCTTGTTTAAATGTTGCTTTATTTAATCCACTAGCTTGAATTAAAGGGTATCCTTCACTTTCTGCACTAAAGTCTTCTAATTCCCCCTCTTCACTTTTAGTTGATTCTCCATTTGTTGTTTCATAATATTTTTTAAAAAATCTAGAAACCAATCCTTTATTTTCTTGAACAACGAATAATTCATTATTTAAAGCTTCTGGATTTGTTCTGAAAATTTTATCAAATTTTGGACCTACCATAATAACCCAGAAATCAGTATATGGAACATTGCCATAAGCTGTTGAATATGTTTTCGATTGAGGATAAATATATTTTTTGTATTGGTTTTTATTTATACCCCAAAACTCTTTCTTTTCATCAGAATCTAGAAGTCTTGTAAATTTATTTTTATCATACACTTCTAGTTCTCCGATGTAAACTTTGTCACTACTAACTAGTGTTCCTTCTAAAATATCAACATTGTTTAATCTTTCAAGCATAATATTTTTTATACCATTCATATCTTTAACCATTTTAGACTTTCTATCTATTTCTTGCATATTTACAAAAATTTTATAGATAAATACAGAAAGTATAGAAATTGCTGCAATTGCAACAATTAATTCTAAAAGTGAAAAACCTTTTTTAAATTTATTCATATTTATCTCCAATTACCAAATAAAGTTTTTCCAAGTCTTAGGTTTGTTAACAAACTTAGCTGGTTCTATAATTTCAAGATATTCTTGTTGAATAACCATAACTCTACCTTCTTTAGTAACTTGAACAGGTTCACTTACTATCCCTATCTTAGGTGGTTGTAATTTACCCTCTAGATATAATTTATGAAATGCAAATAATTGATTCATATATTTATCCATTTTATTTAATTTATTAATCATTACTAATTTAGATTCATCTGAACCATCAATAAAACCTTTTTTATAAGCATTATTTAACAATCTTATAACTTCTGGATTCTCTAATAACTCATTATCTTTTTGAAGATCTATAACATTATTTGTTTTAATAATTGAATTTTTAGTTACAGTTATTTCTTTATTTGCAGAATTAATTTCTGCAAATAAAGAAGCTGAAACAACACTTATACTTAGTATAATATTAAATATTTTCATCTATATACCCTTATATCTTAACTGAGAACACTAGTCTTCTCTCAGATTCTAATATTTTTAAATCATAATCATATTTTTCAATTGTACTTCTTAAAATTTCATATAAGACAGTTTTGTGAGAATCTATAGTAATAACTGGAGTATCAATTACAGACATGTTTTCAAACTCAACAACATATCCGGCTTTTTCACCAATTAATTTTAAAAAGTTTCCTAAATAACCTTGGAAAGACAATGATGAAATTGAACCCATACCAACAGGAATATGTTTATTTAAATCAACATCTTTTAATTCTTTTCTTTGTGTTAATAGTTGAGTATATTCTTCCCAATTCCTTTCAGCTTTGGTTGCAAGTTTTACGACTTCAATTTCAAAATCTTTATAATCAACTTTTGGTTTATCATAAGTTAAATCTTTTTCTTTTAAATTTGGTTGATCACCAAAACATCCACTCATAAAAACTCCAGTAGTTAAAATAAGCATGTAGTTAATTATCTTTTTCATATTTATCCTCATTATTAAATAATCTTGGTTTTTGACTTCTTAATATGAATTTAATAATAGATAATGATTCAATTATATTAAACCCTCCTCTATACAATCCAATAATGATAATTGATGCTACAATGGAAAATACAATTGAAGCTATATTCATAAAAAGTAAAGATGGTAGCCAAGCAAATAAAGTGCTTGCTGGAATACCTTTTACTAATTCTAAATTTGTATTTACATAGTGATAATTTATATCATTTTCTTTATTTTCAGCCATTAATTATTTATCTCTTTTATTAATTTAAAACCTATTTTAACTTATTTATCATTAAAAACTGATTAAATTTCTTAACCTTCAATTAAATCTTTAAGCTCAGCCCTGTCTGCAGAGAATTCATATGCAACATCTGTACTGATTAGACCAGCATTATATCTCTCATATAAGCATCTATTCATATTCAACATACCTTCTCTAAATTTAGTGTTCATTTGTTCTTTAATTGTATTAACAAAACTTTTATCAGTAATAATTGCATTTTTTATATTATTATTCGAATATAAAAATTCATAACATAGTGTTCTTTTACCATCTACTGTTGGTGCAAGTTTTTGAGACATAACAACTCTAAGTGATTGACCAAGTGAAACTCTAATAGAATCTGCATTATCTGATGGGAACATATCTAATAATCTTACTAGGGTTTCTGGAGCACTATTCGTATGGAGTGTTGCAAAAACAAGGTGTCCAGTTTGAGCGGCACTTAATGCCGCCTTAGCTGTTTCAGCATCTCTCATTTCTCCAACAAGTATAATATCAGGATCCTCTCTTACCGCACCTCTGATACCTTTTTCAAAAGACGCAGTATCAGATTCCTCTCCAACTTCCCTATGGGTAATCATACTTTTTTTATTATTATGCTTAAACTCAACAGGGTCTTCAATTGTAATAATATGTTTTCCATATTGTTCATTGATTTCATTAATAATAGCAGCTAAAGTTGTTGATTTACCTGATCCAGTTTGACCGGTAATTAATATTAAACCTTCTTTATATGATAAATATTGTCTTAATAATCTTTTATGTTCATCCATAATACCTAGGTCATCAAGCTTTGGCATATCATTAGGAATTTTCCTCATTACAATACCTAAATCCCCAAGTGATTTAAAAACATTTACCCTTGCTCTATAATTAGAGTCAGGGATATCAATAGCAAAATCTGATTCTTTACCTTTAAGTATAAAATCTTCATACATTTTTTTAGCTTCTTTACCAAATCTATCTTTATACATTAATCCAATCATTACTTTTATAAAAGTAACATTTAATTCACCAAATTCTGTATTTTTTTTTAATTCACCATTAATTCTCATAACGGGAACCATGTTTGTTCTTATGTGTAAATCTGATGCACTCTTATTTGCAATAAATTGCTTATAAATATCATTTATCATCATCTCATTTTCTATATTATTACTCATTTTTATTCTCCTAGTTTATAAAATTACTATATTATAGTTTTAATTAAATATAATTTTTTTCTTCATTTTCATCATAACTTTCTGCATCATCTTCATTTTTTGATTTACCTTTTAAATCATTTATTAAATCTTTTCCAGAATACATTTCTTTTGAATTATCTTTATAATGTATTTCCCCATTATCATCATCATAATTATCTTCATTTTTTGATTCATCATTATCATTTGTTATATATTCCATTTCTGATAAGATATCTTCCATTCTATTTTGAACAAGTTCAAAATCTATTGCTTCATAGTTGTTATCCATCTCTTCAATTGAATTAATAATATTTATTAACCCTATCTTATCAGAAATGGTTTCACCATATAATTCTATCATAGCTTCATCATTTCTTCTTAATGATTTTGTTAAATTATCTATTTGTTCTAATTTCTTGTCTGTTGAGATATCATTATTTTCATCTTTAAATTCTGTTTTTTTAATTGCCTCAACAGATTTTCTAAATTCATGATTTTGCATAGTAGTTATTCTAAAAGCAGAGAACTCAAGAATTTTTCTAGCATTTGGTGGTTTGTAGTAACCACAAAGCATTGGTGTTATATGACCACTAAATGCCACATATCCATGACCACCACCCATATCTTTTAACATATTTGGAGTTATTAAAGGTTTTCTTTGAACATCAAAAGTAAAATCTTCAGCATTTTCATTTTGATATTTTACAGTTGCTTGCTCTTCATCACCAAAAAATTCAATAACTTCTTTAACAGTGTCTGATTCTTCAATTTTTAAAAAGACTTTTAAACCAGTGTTTCCTAAAAGTCTTTTCTTATCAATTAAAGAACCTTTTTCTAGGGAAGCTGTTTCTTGAACCATAATGGATATAGTTACCCTAAGAGACCTTGCTTGTGCTAGAACATTATCAAATCCTTCAGTAGCATATGCTCCATACTCATCCATTACTCCCCAAAAAGGAACTTTTGGTCTAATAGCTGAAGATGCCATCCTTTGTTCAATTGTACCAGAGATTTTATCACCAAGTAGCGATGCAACAGATGATTTAAAAAATGCTAGTACAATTTTACCTAACATTGAAAGAGTTCTTGGGTCTTTCTTTGTTGCTGGTAAAAGGATATATAATATTCTAGAATTAATAACAATATCATTCATATCAATATCTGGAGCATCTGTATTAAAAATATCTCCAAATGTCCCCATAAATAAATCCAATGCTTCACCCCACATTGTGTTAGAGTTACCATGCATTTTACTCATACCATCCGAAAGCTTTGCTTTCGGATCTGACAAAGGGACGGAACAAGATGAAAGATACGCTTCCATTCTTGAAACATCTGTGGCAATCCAGTCTTGAGTTGGTTTTGTATTTAAATCCTTAATATAAAAATATAAATTTCTCATAGCTTCTAAATCTAAGAATTTATTTAAAACCTTAAATGTAAAAATTGGCTCGTTGGTACAAGCTGATGGGATTTTTGATGAACCTGGATCATATAACATTTCACAATCTCTAAGTGGCACTAATAAAGATAATAAACCTTTCATCATAGAAAGTGCTCTACCTGCCCAAAATGCATTATCTCCACCAGTTTCTAGCATATTACCAATAACATCAATAATTTCATCAGTATCACCTGACAATAATGGGTTCATAGTGTTGGATTCTTTAGGAACATTAAAGTTTATTACATAAAAATCATCTTCCCTATTTGTATGAACACAAGTATTATATACATCTGTATAAATATCTTTATCACCTTTACCATCAACAATTATTGCTCCACCACCCATTTCAAGATGTTGTTGGAGCAAGAAAATTAAGAATGTTGTTTTACCAGAACCTGTTGTTCCAACAACAAACATATGTCTTAAAGCAATGTCAAAATCAATTAGTACAGGGTATTCTAAAACTTCTGGATTTTTTTTCTTTACATTTGCAGCATCTCTGATTAATTCTATCTTTCTAGTAGCATCACCAAGATGTAAATAGTATGGGTCATCACCTCCATTCTCTATTCCTACCATAGGTATTTCTTCTAGTTGTGGTTTATAATATTTTTTTAATAATATTAAGAGTAATGCTATTCCAATAGCTAGAGGAGAAATAAAAATATAATCCAATCCTACCATAACACCTAGGATGTAAAATAAAAATGGAAAAATTGCTATTAACCACCACTTTGTGTGATTAATAGTAGCAATTTTTCTCAATGCAGCTGCAAAACTATCCTCATAAAGGATATTGAGTCTTTGAGCATGTAGTGTTTGGTTGGTTATTTCATTATTTCTTGATGCCATTCATTTAACCAACTATAAATATTTAGAATAATTATCTATAGTTAATTCATCATATACTCTAAATGAAATTTCACCTTTTGATAACTTTTTATTCAATATATTAGAGCTTTCAAATATATCATTAGGAATATTATACTTTTTTATATAATATTTTATTTGTTCGAGATCCTTAGATATTTCAATAATAGATAGAGTCTTTTGTATTAGATCTTCTTTATTGTCTATAAATATTGTCATGTTTAATGCCATATATTATTTCCTTAAATAATTATTTAGTATAAATAATACTATATACTCTTATTAAAAGAGTTGTAATAGATTATTATTTTAATAATATAAAAAGGTATTTTGATAAAATATGCGAGTTTTAAAATAAAGATTCAAATAGATTATATGATTTATTCATTTTATTTCTTCTACTTTTAATGTTTGTATCTATATTTAATGCATTTGTTATTTGTGATAATGTTTTAATAAATGATTTTTCATATTGTAAATCATAATCAATCCATATCGTTAAATCTATAATTTCAAGAAATTTTAAATCCTTAAATGATATTACATGGGAATTAAATGGATTATTTGGTTTTAAATAAATGTATTTAATTTTATCACCATTATAAATAGGTTCTAATTCTATTTTATTTTGATATATATATTCGTTATATGATATTGCACCAACAATATGCGCGCTAGTTCCTTTTTTATATATATATTTTCTTTCATCTTTATTTAATAATAACTCATTTTTATCAATATTATTTAAAATATCTATTGAATATATTATTTTACTTAAAGTGTTTTCTATTATAAATTTATATTTATTATATAAGTTTAGTTTTATTAATAAATTTATTATATTATTAAATTCATTTTCTATAGATTCAACATTCACCTCTCCAATAGATATAATATTATCTATTTTTAATAATATTCCATATATATAGTTTTTATTATCCATAGTGGATTTTGATTTATTATCAAAGCTTTTTCCAATATTTTGTTTAAAAATATTTAAATGATTTAATATTTTTAATTTATAAGGGTGGTCAACTAAGAATTTATCTAAATTAGTTAAACCCTTATTAAATGAAATGTCTTCTATTTTTTGTTCTTTGAATATATTAAAATTTTTATCAATAAATTCTAATATATTCTCTTCATTATTATCTAAAAAAATATTTAAAGAATCCTTTAGTATTTTTTTAGAAAAAGCAGTTGTTGAAGATTTTACAATTTCCATTCCAATTATTTTCATCTTTGGCGTTGCTAGTTTATTACTATCAAAATAAGTTCTTATAAAATAATTAGCTGAAGCAGTCCAAATTCCCTTATCTCCAATATTTTCAAACTTCATTTTTAATACAGATGGCTCTTTTGTATTTAATATTTTAGATGCAAATTGAAATTGAGCATCTGCTATTTTTAAATATTCATTACCTTTATCTAGTAATAAATCAACAAAATTTTTATTATTTTTTTGATATTCTTTTAAATATTTTTGAACAATAGGTTTCATCGAAAAGTAAGTTGAATCGGTATGAGTATATATTAAGGAGCTTTTCCCTTCATAATCAAAATTAGTTATTAAATGATTATCAATTCTTTGACCAATAGATTTAATATAAAATCTTCCATATGATGTAATAGCAGAGGCAAGTCTAACATCATATAATGGAAAATATTCGTTAGCCAAAGCCCCATAAAGAGATGTTATTTGATTCTTTTTTGATTGTTGTTTATTATCATATTTTTTTTCTAAATCTTCTGCCAATTCTTTAAACTCTTCAAAATCGAATTCATTTAAAGATTTAATTAATTCGATTGTTATAAGCGATGGAGATTCTTTTAATAATTTAAAAATTTCTTTTTTAGTCAATTAACTTCCTATTATATAATATATTTAATTATTAAATATATTATATAATGATTTTTATAAAAAGAAGATTAAACTCTATTAATTTGTAGAAGTGTTAATTGGTGATATATTCATTATTTTTGGAAATAGTGGATTGCTAATATCTAATGAAGAAAAATCTTCATTAAATATTATAACTGTTCCAGAATCACCATCAACAGAAGTAGAGTTTTCATTCAATGCTTTTAATTGTAAATAATATTTATAAATTGAATCTCCAGTGTATTTTTGATATGTATCATTGCTAACAAGTGGTATTTCTGGTGTTAATTCCATATTTTTTGTTAATACCGCTTTACTCATTAAGAATTGATCAATAATTGCCGTCATTTTTTTAGACTTAACAGCATAACTTGCAACAGCTAAAGTATCTAATTTATCAACATCTGAGGTATATGAAAAATCAAGAATAGAATTAGTTTTAAGATTTGAATTTAAACTAGACTCTAATTTTATATTTGCTTTATTTAAACAATCAGATTCGTCTTTAACTTCTCCAATATACTTGAAAATTTTAGGAACTATTTGATTTGATGTAAAAACTTCAGTGCTTTCATATTCTTGAGCTTTATATTTGTGAAACTGTATATCACCAAATGGTTCTTCTATTATTCTATTCATTACTTCTTCAAATATAAAGTATTGAAATGTTTTTGTATCTGGTTTATCAAATTCAATACCACAATATTTCTTTGTTTCATATGTGATTACTTCTTTTGTAGGTTCATTCATTGCTTCTTGGTCAGGTGTACATTCTTCTAAAGAACAATTGATTGATTCTTCTTTTACTATTTTTTGTGTATGTGTATCTAAAAATAATTTTCCATCAAATCTAGGTCCAAAATATTTTAATCCATTTGTTTTCGTATTTTTTGGAATATATTTAAAAATTATTCCTTTTAAATTAATAGGATATAAGTCTTCTGCATTTTCAATATTAGCAATTTGAGCTCTACTATAATTTTTCATACCAACAATTAAATCACTAGCACTAAGAGAATCTTCACTATCTATTAAGATTTCATGATCATTATTATAATTAAAAGATGGTATATATTTCCCATCTTTATCTGTTAACCATAAAATTTCTCCACCATATTGACTACTCATTGGAGCAACTTTTGATCCGAAAGGAATTAAATTTGAAAACATATGAAAATTATCCTTTTCAGGAACATTGTGTTGTAATTTTTGATTAACGACATAATATAATGTACTAAATTTATTCCCTTTCGGATCTTCTTCTGACATTGCAGATAAAGAGTTTGTTCTATCTATAAAGTATGAAGGAGGATTATCTATATCATATACGAAACCTTCATTCATTAATAAGTTAACTTTATTATTAAAAATTGTTGCTACTGTTATATTTTTTACAAGTCCACCAATTAAATTTCCATGAGCAATACTTTCACTAATACCATAATTTACTTGAATAATCTTACCATGAGCGATTCCCCTCTGTGAGAATTTAGTTAAATTATCTTTAATAGTTTTATCACTACCTATAGCACCATATAATGATTTCATTGTTGATAAATATGAACCACCATTTCTAAGTCTTTTCATTTCTCCTAAAATCATTTGTTTTTGAGCAGAGGCTGATAGGTGAGCTGGTTGAGTTATTCTTGGTTTTCTATAATAGTAACTATTATTAGTAGTTGCACACTTACCATATTTAAACATATACATAGTGCTTAAAGGGATTGGACTTGCTATATCTATAGATGCAATTTTCTTAATTCTATAGTCTACAATATATCTATCTGAAAAAAAATCATCGCTATTTTTACTTGAATTTTGTCTTACTTTATAAGGTTCCACACAATATCTTGAAATAACACTTCCAGATAAAGAATAACTAGGGGTAGAAATAGAAGCCCATTTATCTTTCATACTTTTATTAGTTCCTATGGAAGTTTTACCTGATGTAGCAGTAAGTGTTATTGAATTATCTAAATATGTCTGATAATTAAATAATGTTGGTCTAATAACATTTGTATTTACATATGATTTTTCAAGATCAAATAATTTATTTGTATATTCTAGGATTTCATAAATATACTCCAATCTATTTTTATACCTTTCTCTCGAATCACTATCTAATTGTGTATCAATATAATTTTCAAATGGTTTAAAAAATTCTTTTGTATAGACATTCAATTTTGTTCTTACATAAATTAAATCATTTTTATTAAATGTTTCTAAAACTTTAAGAGATAAAGAATAATTTTTTTTTATAACAAGAACACCTAATGCATTTATATTGAATTTCTTTCCAAACCCTTTAGAATAGATAGACCCATATTGTATAGATTTTTCACCAACCATAGTAATAATTGATGGCGAGGTATCATATGTTTCTTCATATTGATTTAACCAATATGGGCTATAGTTTTTAAATGTTTTATTTTTGTATGCATCATAAATATTTGAACCAGTATTGTTAATATCTGAATATATTCTATTTTTACCAATCTTATATAAACTATTATGTTCCATAATAGTTACTAAATTTTCAGCACCAAAAAGAGTTGATGCTGCTAATATACCTGTTATTAATATTTTATTCATCTTTAATATCCTATATAATTTCTAATATTATCTCTAAACATTACTTCCATATCATAAAAAGAACCATAAGCTCCCCCTGTTACCATTGATTTTCCATCATTAAAAAATCCATTTTTATATCCATTAATTATACCTGTCTTATGTTTTTTCTTCCAAAACTTAGGGTTTTCATCCATAGATTGTAAAATGCCAAGCTGTGTTCCAAAATAACTTTTAGGCATTTGACTTAAATTTGATTTAGAATGTTGTGATGCAATATCATGATATGTGTTAGACATAAAATTCTTATCCATATTATAATTATTTGTATTTACAATTAAACCATTTAATACAGTTGATTCAGCTAATTCTAAAGCTCCATATGATGTTGCTCCTTGAGCTAGTATCGTATTAGATAATGCACTTACTTGCCTTAACTCTTCTGCTGTAGCTCCAGTAACATCTCCACTATCAGAGCCTTTATGCATATTAGCTAAGACGTATAATCCTCCAACCACTCCTACTACGGACGCTACCATCATTACATTTGCAAAAGCAATTGCTGAGGCTACTGCAGCTTGTATACCCAATACACCAACACCAATACCTGCATTTACACCAGCGGCTGCAATAGCTCCAAAAGCACCAGCAGTTATAACAACAAGAACAATAATAATTATAATTGCAAGAATCAATGTCAAGATACCAAAACCTTTTGTTTTTAATGTACTACTTTTAACAACTCTTTTTTCACCTTTTAACCCAGCAATATTATCCATTGGATATTTATATGTTCCAATAGTTCCAATTGAACCAGCATAATTAGATGAAAATAAAAACCCATAATTTTCACTATTCATAGATGGTAATTTTCCGTATGAATTTATAGGTACCATTGTTGGTGGTACAATTGAACCAGTCATTATATCACTATTATTATATGTTATTTCTTTCCAATCATCCATATAGGATTCATCTAAAAAAGACATTGTATATACATCTAATCCACCAGTATAATTTAATGTTTGCCAATATTTACATTCTTTGACAATTGCACCAGAACATTTTTTATGAGACTTAAATTTATAATTTGTCATTGGGTTTATTGGTTGAAACATAAACCCTCTTTTTATATTATTATTAGCCATAAACGTGTTAGCCATACTTATATGTGTAAATAAATCTTCATTTGGTGCTTTTGATCTATAGTTTAAAACTTTACCATCTTCTAAAAACACAGCATTGGTTCCAGAAACAAGTTCTGGAAACCCTCTTCCCTCAATAGTTGTTATTGGTGATTTTAAACTTCTTAATTTAGTTTTAATACTATTTAATGAATTATCTCCAGAATTCATATTAATTAAACCGTTCCATCCAGAAGAGTTTTCAATATATGAATTAGGTGCTGTAAACTTTGAATATGTTGCTTGATAATTCAAGTATGATAATAGCAATGGTTGAATCTCAGTAGATTTTGTCAATAATTTATAATCATATAAAGCATTTGCTAAATCATCAACAAAATTTGCTTTACCTAATTCAATATAATCTTTTTGCATTCCATCGGCTTTATCAAATTTAGAATATTTCTTAATATAATATCCTCTGGAAACTGTTGATAAATGATTTTCAATAAATCCAACATACATTCCATCATCATCTGAATAATCTAATTCAAATGTTTTTCCAAATAATGAATCTGATTGGTCTATTTGCGTGTTTGCATTTTTAGGAATAAATTCTGTTCTTTTCTTTTTTGTTATTTTTTCATTAACTGTTTTATTAATAATTTCTAAAACAACTTTATCTACATTACTATTGAATAATGTACTATTCATACTATTTAATAAAGATGAATAATCAATAGCATCGACACTATTACTTGTACCTATTGATTTTGTTGTTCCAAGTAGTGTTGAAATACTATAAACATATTCAGCGCTTTGAATACTCGCATGCATTTGTGTAGTAAATATAGATACACCTAACATAAATGCTATTATTTTTTTAAACATTTAATTCTCCTAAACCCTAGTTAAGCTAGGATTTTATAGTTCGAGTGGAAAAGCTTATCAATTCCAGTCTTCATATTGAACAATAGCAATTGGTTTTCCAATCACTATAGAAATCTTTAAACTTTTAGTTTAAAATCTCTTGTTCTCCTTTTTTATTTTAAAATAGGGGATTTTTGGTTTTGATTCAAAACTCCTATTAATTATAAAATTAATTATAAGCTATAATAAAAGTTTATGGTATTAAATAGAATTAAAAGTTAATATAGTATTTATTTATAATATAATTGTCTTCAAAATCTATAACATCAAACAAGTTTATAGTGTCATTGTTGTATAGTCCAGTTGGTCTATTAATAGCTCTTAATCCAAGATTTATTCCAAGAGTACTTTCAGAACCTTCATTCCCATTAGAGGATGATAATATTAAATTAAAGTTTTCACTTATCTTTTGATTAGGAAAAAACGGATTCTTTTTACTACTTAAATCATAGTTAAAACCTTCATCTGATTTTAAATATTCATTTAATGTAAATTTTTCAATTCCAACAATTTTATTTTTATTATTCATTTTATATACTAAAGCACAATTATCTTCTAAAGCACAATATCCAATAGGCTTTGGTATTTTTGAATCAGAAAACCAGTTATTATCTATTTGTGGAAATTTACACATATAATATGAATTATCAGAAAACCAATCTATATTACTATCAAATGCAAAGCCTGCATTTGTATATCCACACTTTACATTGGAATCATTATTTGTCCATTCTTCAACCAAATCATCTACAATACTTTGTGTATTTTCATTCATGTAATGTGTTGGAAATGCCATAACATTAGTTGATTGAAAACCAGAATCACTATGGCTTCCTATTAGTCCATAATAATCAACTCCACTATCGGACTCTCTATGAAAACCTTCTGCTAGATTTGAATATGCATTTACGCCATTATATGCATTTAATTTAGCATAACCCTTAAATTTTCTTTTACCATATTCAACTAATAAATTAGAAACTTCATTTAATAAAACTTTAGATTCTTCTACTTTTTTTACAACAACAATATCTGTATTTAATCTTATTTCACTTGTCATATCTGGTTTATGTCTTTTTGTAATATCATACATGTATAAATTTAAAATAGGTAAATTTAAATATCTCATTTTCATTATAGTTTCAATATCTATTCTAATAAAAAAATCATCACCTACAGCTTTTTTTAATTGGTCAATTGTTTCTTTTTCTTCATTAGTAAAAGAAATTAATTCATTATACATTTCTTTTGCTGGAATACAAGACATATTAGTATTAAAATTAACTTTTTGTTTAACTTCTTGAATATTTAATATTTTTGGAACATAAACTTCATCATCTAAAGAAATATCATCAATAGTTTCTACTTCTGGTAAAATATATGTACAAAACCTTTCATTGTTAAATAAATAAAAAGTATTAGGATCACCTTCAATATTTGATAATTCTTTAATCATATTACTTGTTTCATAGTCACCATGAATCATTCCATAGTTATTACTATAATATGTTAATATATCTTGTTTTATATTATCTAATTGTTGAGTATGTTGTTCTTTATCAAACTTAGTTTTTTCTATTTCATATTCAGTTTTATTTTCAACATACATTACAGTTGCTACATTTAAAAGTATAACAACCATTCCTATATATAAAATTATTGGCATCTATTTTACTCCATTTTAATAAAACATTATTATCATTGTTTGTGGATTAACTTTAACCTCAGTAACATATTGAGCAGCTAAATCTTCAAAAGTTCCAGAGACTATCTCTCCACCATTACTTATTATAGTATCGCCTGGTGCAATTTCATTATCTTCTTTTTCACTATTTCCAGATATCATAGAAGTATAATCACCAGTTAAGGCCGCTAAAACTGTATATCCAAATTTTTCACCTAAATGTCTATCAACTTCGTCAGCAAATAATGGAGTTAATTCTCCATCTTTAAATTGTACAGCCACAGCTTCAACATCCATTCTTTCACCACTAGGAGATATTAATTCTTCACCTTTTATGATTAAACCATTAGATGCTTCCTGAAATGCAATTGTACCAATCATTCTATATCCTGCTAAATCTCCGTCAACTATATCTATTATGGGTCTAACATCTTGAGCATGTAAAGTATTGATAGGATTCATTAATCTTGCGATATAAGAGGAACCTGGTTTAATTAATAATTTTTCTAACTTATTATCATTATCCATAATTTCATCTTGATTATCTTTAACTCTGTTAACAATAGGTTTATTGATTTGTCCAATAAATCCTTGAATTGCTTCTTCATTTGTATTAACAGCTCTTAATAACATAGAATATTTTAAATACTCTTTGCTATTTTGGTTTAATCCGAATGTTTCTTTTACTTTATTTCTAGAATTTCTTTGTATCCCTCTTTCATTAATATCTCTAACTTTCTCAATAACCTTAGGTTTCTCTTTCTTTAAAAATTTACTACATTGATTTAAAGAATTATATGGCATTTTTTTACAATTTTCTTTATCTAAGCAAATTATTTCGTTATTATATTTTATACATTCTTTACCATCTTTATTTGTACAAATAATTAAATTTGTTATTTTATCTTTTATACAATTCTTTTTTAGAGTTTCATTTTTACCATCTTTAATTTCTTTACCAAACTCTAGTTCTGGTTTATCACCAATATAAATAGTATTTTTATTAGATTTAGTATCTATTTGCTTTCTCATATATGAGAAATCATCATTTTTCATTGCTTTTTCTCTTACTTCTAATTCCTCTCCAGCAACTAATTTTCTTTGCTCTTCATTTTCAGACATTTTATAATTTGCATTAATTGCTATTTTTTTATCCATCGATTCTGATTTAAATACAACAACACCTTGCTTATCATCAACATATGGACTACTAATTGAAAAAAAACTTCCAGCAATATTGTATAGAAAAACAACAACAAGTGCTCCAACAGGAATAAGTAATTGTTTATTTGTTTTAAAAATTTTAATGTATTTATTTATTTGTTCATTCATTTTAATTCCTATTATTCATTAATTAATATTCTATATTTTTCAATTAGACCAGAATCTTTTTGAAAATCTAAAGATAAGTGATTACCTATTTCATCTAATTTAGTCATTATTGTAAATATTTCTTTATATTGTGGTAAGAAATAAACATTAAATGAATTTTGATATCTATTAAATGGATTTTTATGCATTCCTAATATTTCAAATTGATTATCCAATAATACTATACTGTATACTTTATTATACTTTTGAACTCTAAATATTTTTAAATATTTCTTTTCAAAATATGTTGTTTCTTTTCTAGCTATATCTACAACTTCGTAATCAAGCTTTGTAGTACCATGCAAAGTTCCATATTTTAATAATTCTTTTAAAATATTTGTTTTTAAATTCATTTCATTTTCTACATTTGCAATTTTAGAATCACTCACAATAATTTTTACTCTTGTATGTGAAATATTGTTTGAACCTTCTTTAATTCTTAAAATAACAGGGTCTCTTTGACCTTCTAGTCTAATATTAAAGTTAGTTTCTTTATATTTAGATGTTGCCAGTAATGATAACATGTTATCTTCTGGATTAGATGCATTAAATATTTTATTACCTACAGACATTCCTCTAATTTTTATTGGATTCCCTAAGTCATCTAAAAATTCAATGTCTGTAGAGTAACCATATTTTAAATATATTGTTTTTTCTAAACCTTGTTCTGTATTATAATATATAGTATCAGATTTTAATATTATATTTTCATGATTATTATTATTTATTTTCGCTAGTTCTTCTTTCTTTTTCTTTACCGATAATATGTCATTGTCTGTAATTTTCCCAGAGATATAATTTATTGTTGTATCTGCATCACTATACCCTAAGTTTTCTTTTCCTGTAAATATTGTTTTGTTAGTAAAGCTTTGTGATAAAGATTCTTTTTCATTATCTTTATCACTCTTCTTTGTTACAGATAAGCTTTTTATATTCTTTTCAATAGTTTTTGGATACGCTTTTTCAGTATTTTCTCTTTGGATCTTTTTTTTATCTTGTTTTTCAGATAAATAGAGGCTTGGATATTCGTAAGCCATTAAATTATAAGGGATTGAAGCAGTTGCTATCAATATTAAACATGCATTTTTAATCTTCATAAGTTTCCTTAAGTATTTTTTATATATTATTGTTTTAAGTATGTTGATAGCATATACTATCTATATTTTAAATTAATAATTTTATATTATTAATATTCTAAAACTTTATCATATATTTTAACTTAAAATGTTTTTAAAATTCATATAATTATATATATAGGTGTCAGAATGGTAAACAATTATTTAAACAACGAAACTTTCACAAAGGAGATCATAAAATCTCTTAAAAAAACTAAATTAACAGAAGATGCTGTTCTTCAATACAAACTAATAGTAGACAATATGATAAAACATAAAAACTATAATGGTTATCCAGAAGATATAAAAGCAGATATGCAAAATAGTTCATATTTTTTCTTTTTAAAGTATTGGAAAAACTTTAAAGAAGGTCAAAGTGCATTTTCTTATTTTACAAGAATGTGTCAAAATGGTTTTCATCAAGAAATAAATAGATATTATAAATATAACAAAAATTTTGATATTATTTATAATGAAACCAAAGGTAATTTATTTAATACAGGAGAAAATATAGATGATGACTACATGTAATAATTTTGGGTATGAAAAAAAAGAGGTTTCTTCAATTAAAGATTTTATTGAATCAACAAAACAATATAGTGAAGAAGTAAAAATTATTTCTAAAAAAATCTCAACAGAAGTTGAGAATATGGAAAGAGAGATGAAAGCTTTTAATGATGCTTATAGTGAAATTAAGAGTAAACATAACGAAGGCCTGTCTATGAGTCAAATAAAAGATTCATATGTAAGAGAACAAGAACAAAGTGAAATTACAGAAATTGAAGATGAAATCTTAGATTTGTTTTCAAAAAAACTTAAGTCTTTAAAACAAAATTTAAATACTTAATAATTATTGACGGAGAAGATAAAGATGGATAAAGAAGAAGAAGTATTTAATTTTGAAAATGTTGATTTAAATGAAAAATTAACAGAAGATGTTGTTTTTGAACAATTAGCAGATTCTTTTATTGTTTTGGAAAATCTAATTAGCGGTGCTAAAAATTCTAAAGATAATTTAGAAAAAATATATGAATTACTAGGTAGTATCAAAGATATTACATCAGATTTAAAAGAATCTGTTGTATCAATCCAAAATATTAATGTTATTTCAGATAATATGTCAAAATTAGATAAAACATTAAAAGAATGGGTGAAAGAAGAAGTAAAAATGATTTCTGCTTTAAATTCTGTTGTTACAGAGCAAAAAGAAATTAAAGAACTTATTATTAAATCTAATAAAAAGAGAATCGTTGAAGATATTGATGAACCAGAAGAACATTCTAATGGTGGTAATAATATAGTTACTAATATATTATTAGTAACTATTATTGGAATTCAAATAATATCTTATTTAGCCTCATAAATCATACGAAGATAGTAAACTATCAAGTTATAATATTTTCTCCATTTAAATTAAGTGTTTATGATTTAAATTTTAATTTAAATCAACTTTTTGGAGAAATTAAATTAAAAAATAAATTAAAATGAATTGCCTTCTAAGAGGCTTATGCATAGTGAAACTTTGGACACAATAAGAAAATGGTTTCTAAATAATTCCACAAAGGAGAAAACATGAAAGTAGTTTTTATAATAAAAGAATTAAATGATAATTATAGAATTATAGAATATAATAATAAAAAAAGAGATGAAAATATAAAAAATCTTAATGAATTGAAAAGTTATCTATTCAAATATGAAATAGGTGATTTGGTTATTCATGATATTCCATTATCTGTATATAATCCTAATTTACAAAAAACAAAAGCCACAACAACAAATATTATAGAGGCTTTTGGATGCGATTGGAAATCATACTTAAGTCAATTTACATTTGATAAATTTGTTGATTTAGGTCTAAATAAATTTTCTAAAGCAAACCTAGAGGTTTCTCAAGATAACCCTTTATTTGATTTTTCAAAACAATTAATTGATGAATTTACAAAAAAATCTTTTTTTGGTAGTGCTGCTGATTATCATCAATATTCTTTTGATTTTGTTAAATTTTATGATTTTCTAAAATTACAACATTTCCCAGACCCAAATTCATTAAGTGTTAAAAATATTGTAGTAGATACATTAAAAAAAGATTCTTATAATAAATTTATTTTATCTCTCCATATGTATGAAGGTTTTGTTGTATGTTCTTCGTTAATAACTGATGAAATACAATTAGATGAAATTAATATATTTAGTAATTCTAGTGAAATAATATTACCTTTTAATTTATTTAAATATTTATTGAAATATAAGAATATAAATGAGGTTTATATAAAAAGATTTTATATAAGTGGAAAGAAAAAATTAAATTTTAATGATGATTTAAATGATGTTGAAAAATTAATAACAATTGGTGGATTAGCAGAAAGAAGTGATGTTTTCACAAAAATGTATGTGAGATACTATTTCTTTATATTCTCACTAAAATATTTTAGTGAGGATATAATATCTATTGATTTAAAGAGAAAGATTGTTCATACTTATAATAAAAACATTAAATCACCTCTTTTTCATAGTGTAAAATAACTTTACTCCTATATTTAGCTAGATGGAGTATTAAAATAATATAGATACACATAATGTTTGGGGAATAAAATGAGTTTAATAGCAAATATGCTTATAGTTGGAACTATAAAAGAATGCAATGGTAAAGTTTATCTAGAAGGCAAAGATATATTTGATAACAACATCAAATTATATTTTATTAACCAGGATAAAAAAAATATAAATTTAATAGATTTAATTTCTAATTTTAAAATAATTTTAAATAATAATAATATATTAGATCCTATTATTATTGATAATATCATTAATAATATAATAAATGGAAATGAGCCATTATTAATAAAAAATGCTTTAGGTAAATTAAATATATATAATTGTATTATTTCTAAAAATAATATTGAATTATTAAATAAAAAGTCATGCTTATTAAATATGGATATAAAAAAGAAGATTAATAATAATTTTAAGAGCTCAACAATTCATAACTTATTGTATGATAATTATCACTATGATTTTAGTATATCTATTAATAAAAATAATAACATTAATACAATAAATAGATTTTTTGAAATAATTAATAATAATATTGATTTAGATAAATTTAATAAATCTACATTTAATATTGGAATAAAAGAGTTAGATTTTGTTAAGAAATTAACAATGGATTCTAATGATATATATGATATTATTGAGTTGAGGAATATAGCAAGAAAAACAAGTTATAATAATTTATTAAAAGATAAATTTTATGAACTTTTTTATAAACTTGAAGAAGATAGTTTGATTTTAGATCAATTTATTGATCTAAAATCAAAACTATCTTCAAATCCAAAAGATACAATAAAAAGTATTAAAGAATTAATTAATAAATATGGATTAAATAATTGTCCTATATTTTTAAATTTTAAAGTGAAATTTAATAATAACATAAAAGAAGATTTTATTATTTTTTTAAATAAAAATATTACTTCAGTTTTAAATTTTTATTATAATACATCTAAAGATGAAATAAAAGATCTTATAGCAGTTAAAGATGGGCATAAGATATTGTTTAAAAAAGATTTTTTAAACTCTCTGTATTTAAATAATATAGTTTTTTCATTACTATTACCAGAAGATACAGATACTTTTAAAATTACAAAATTATATTCTTATAATAGATATAATAAAAGATTAATTAATAATATAAGTAGTTATGGGATAACAAGTAATATTATTAATAATATTGAAGACTATATTGAAGATAAAAAGGGTTATAGAAGCTAATGTATATAATAAATGAAAGTCCTTTATTAGCCAATATTTTTAAAAGTAAATGTAGGTTAGTTAATATTGACGTTTTCTCAACAAAAGGGTTATTATATTATTATAAAGTTAATCAAAATAAAATTTCTGTTAGTCCAAGACCTAATGCAATAAAAAATATAAATTTTTTAAAAAATTTATATAAAAGTGGTGAAGAAGTTGTTATTGCATCAGATTATGATTCAACTGGTGAGCTTATTGCATTAGAAATATTAAATTTAATCCCTAATGCAAAAAGACTACAAATACCTTTTGATGATCTTTTAAAACATAATAGCTTAACATCAGAGAAAATAAACAGATATGTTGATAATAAATATAATGTTGAATTAGCAACATTATATATTAGAGAAATAACAAGGGATATAGATATTTATAAAAAAAGAAATAATATATTTGCTGAAATTATTCAAAACAATATAGAATCAATTATTGTACCAAAGGAGAATAAAAAATGAAATTATATATATTGCCATATTATTATTATGAAAATTACTTAAAAGATGACTTTAATATTTTTAAAAGAGATTATAATTTATATCAATTTGATGATATATTATTTCTTTTTTATAATACATATACTAGCTTATTGAAATACAATAAAAAGTATACAGGATTGAGTTCAAATATCGACAATTATGATTTTAATTTAAATTTTCCAGAAATTCATTATGGTTATTCAAATCCATATTTTATTTTATCTAAATATAATGGTGAGTTTGATGAGGTAAAAGTTATTTGCCCAAATAATGAATTTATGTTAGATGAATTTAAATTTGTATTAAAAAAATTAAAAGTTCATAGCTTTACACATATTATTGAAAATGATTTTGAAAATAAAGACCCTTTTTTTTATGAGCATTATGATGGTGAAGAAGTTCAATCTGGGATAGGTACTACAATTTACTATACAATGTTTCTTAATTATTTAAATCATTTAGTAAATATGTTTTTTATTAAATCAACAGTTTCTGTCTCAATGAATTTATTTAAATTATTAATTTATTTAAATATAAAAGAAAATGAAATTTCAAATAGAATAAAAAAATTAACATTAATTGATGGTAATGATATTTTAGCATATCAAATTATTAATGATAGATTAATTAAAAACAAAGATAACAATTTATATACTATTCAAAATTGGAAGGATAGATATATTTCACATAAGTATTTTGAAGGCATTATTATAAATATAGATAATGTAGTATATACAACAGAAGACAAGATTGATATTAATGAAATTATTAATATCAAAGATTCAAATAAAATATTAACTGAAAATCTAATAGATTTAGAAGAGCAACTACCTCAAGAAACAATAAAAAAGACTCTTGAAGAATATGATATTTTCACAGTAGATAATAATGATACAATTAATTTTATTCCAAATTGGAATATATCATATTTTAGTTTAAAAGAAGATTTACTAGTTAGTAAACAAATTATTTCTTCATGCATACATGAAGAATTTGATTATATTGAAGAGGTTATTAAAGCTAATTTGAAAATTATAATTAAACAATTAAAAGGTGAATATCAAAATAATGGATTACCACTTGGAATTTGTCCAGGATGTAATAAAGGTTATATTTGGCAAAGTAGTAAAGGGTTCTATTGTGATCAATGTGATAAATTTGTATTATGGAATAAATCTATAGAAAGCAAACTAGGCTTTACACCAAATAAATATCAAATTAAACATATGTTATACAATAATAGAATGTTTTCTATTAAAAATAGAAAATACAAATTAATAGAATATGAAAGCAATAAAAATAAATTTTGGTCAATTGTTAAATTAAAATAAATATTTAAGAATAGAATGTAAGGAATAATGTTAATGGCAAATATAAAAGATGTAAAATTAGCAATAAACAATGGGATTAGAGAAATCCTTGATGTTGGGTTTGCTATCGAAAGAAGTAACTCTGCAATTATTAAAGAAAATATAGTTAATAGTTATGCAAGTTTTCCTTTTGAAGATGATTCAAATGAATTTAAAATAAAACTTTTAGATAAAATTAAAGAAGATATCCAAACGAAATTTCCTATTGGAAATAAGGATGGTCAAAGTCTTATAATATCTTTATTATCATTGTATAATGAAAACAAAGATAGAAGAGATCATATAATTTCTATAGAAATAGAAAATCATGAAATAGTAGGTTATTTTATAAATACAGTATTCCTTGAAGAGGAATTACATATGTCTAGACTTTTTACAGATAAATTAAAAAGTTTTCCAAATCTTTCAGAAAGTTTAAATACATTAATTTTAATGTTTTTAAATAGAACAGATCAATATTACAAACAAAGATATTCTAAGGATAACTATGAAGAATATTCTGTTTATAAAAAAATAGAGATGTTAAAAGATATTACTAATACTATATATGGTTCAATAAGTTATTCCATAGATGAACAATATTATTTATTCTTTACAGATGACTTAAATATTAAATCATCTATGTATAACTACTATAAAGATGAAGATAATATTAATTACATTAATTCTTTTTTATATAATATTTATAGTTCAAATGTTGATGGTAAAAAAATAGAATTAGGAAATGCAATTCTTAATTTTAAAGATTCATCATTAATTTCAGAATCACAAAAGTATGCTTTACAAGATATTGAAAAACAAATCTCAATAATTATTGGTCAAGGTGGTTCTGGAAAGACACATCTAGCTTCAAATATTATAGAGAAATATTTATATATTAAAGCATTGGGAACTTTATCTAAAACAAAAGTAAATACACTTTATACAACTTATTCTAAATACTCTTTAGAACAATTCTTATTATATAGTAAAGACTTTAAAAACTTAATTTACGTTAACAATAAAGAACATATTCAAGCTAAAATTGCTTCATTAAATAAACAAATAGACATGGATAGATATAATAATGTTTTAAATAAACTTTCTAATCAAAATATTGATGCTGTTTTTGCTAAATACAATGAACAAGATAGAATAGATAATTTAATTACAAAGATATATCCAGATGTATTAGATAGTCTAAATTATTCTAAAATTATAAAGTATTTAAAATATATTAATGAAAATTATGAAGAATACAATATTATAGACAAGATATTATTAGCATTAAATATTAAAAAAGATTCTCCTATTCATATTCCTAATAATTTAGTAAAACCATTAGTGAATAATGAAATAAATGTTCCGGAGAAATTAAAAAATGATGATATTCCTAGAACAATTGCAAATATTAAAAAAAGAGATTTGGTTAAACAAAAGAAATTAGTTAAACAATTTAGTAGTATTGATTTATCTCCAAACTTAATTCCACCATTAAGCTTTGAAGAATTAGATATACCATTAGAGGATATAATATATTTTTTGACACATCAACCTATAGTTGATAATCCAGACCTTAAATCAGATTATATTAGTGCTTTACAAGGGTTATTAAATAAGGAAGATATGAATATAGAGTTAGTAGAAGATTTATTTCCAGTCTTTTCAGGCTTAATAACTGATATCACTCAATTTAATATGCAATTTAGACAAACCATCGTTGATGAATCTGTTTTAGTTCCTGGATATTTCTTTCCATTAATTATAAATAAAGGTAAAAACATTATTGCTATGGGAGATATTAATCAGTTATCTCTTAATCAAAATTTTTACCCAAATGTCAGTACGATTGTTGATAAAATATATGGTAAAAAAACAAGTTTTAAACTTTCAATTGATGATAGTTATAATCAACAATCATTTTTTGGACATATAAATAAATTAAGTAATAGAGATGATATGTTTTTATTGACAGATAATTTTAGATGTAATAAAGAAATATATAGATTATCTAAAGAAATTACGAAAGGTATTGATGGTTATGATTCTTTTCTTGGTAAATATATAGAAAAACATAATATAGAAGCAAATAAAGATAATTTAACTAAACATTTTTCTGATGATGGAGATATTTATCACTATGGAGAAGAAAAATTTACAACACCTTTTGTTTTTGTTGATAGTAATGATAAAAACAAATATGAAAATATCTTATCTTTAATTGGTCAAAATAGAATTAATAGAAATGACATCATGGTGATAACACCGTTTAAAGCTCAAATTAACATTATAAAACAGCAAATTGGAGACAATATTCTTGTAGATATTATAGAAAATGTTCAAGGTATTGAAAAAAAAGTAATCATTTTTGATTGGGATGTTAAAAATGTAAACAATGATAGTTTTAAATATTTAGATATTAAAAAATTTAATTTAATTTTATTAAGAGCAAAAAATCTTTTTATCACATTAGGTGACAAAAACTTTTTATTTAATGATCAAATTGAAAACATTGAGGGAAATGGATATACTATAGTAAATAAATTTATTAGAAATTCTAATATTGATATTTATGATTTAGTATAAATAACAAGTATTAAATATTTTAATACTTTTGAAATATTTAATACTTATAATTATAATTATAATATATTTTTTAGGAGAATCGACTGTGAGTTTAATGGATAAATTTATTAACAAAAAAAAGAAAAGCAATGATGACGAATTTGAAGATTTTGATAACGAAGACGCTGAAAACGAACTAGATGATGAGTCTGTAGATGATGACCAATTTGATAACAATGAATTTGATAGTGATTTTGATGAAGATGATATTGAAGGTGGAGAAAGTGAGTTTAAACAGCAAACTGGAAATCTTAAAGATTTAATTCAACAAAATAAAAAAGCCGCTATTGGTGTTGGTTCCATTGCAGGATTAGCTGTTGCTGGAGTTATTGTCGAGCCATACATCACTAAAATGATGAATTCTGGTGATGTAATGGACAACAATGAATTTGAAAAAACTCAAAGTCAAGTTCAACAACTTGCTTCATCTTCTGTTAAAGAAGATAAAGCTTTTGCAACTGCTAAAAAAGTTGAAAGAGCTGCAAAACTTGAAAAACTAAAAGAATTAAGAGAAAAGAAAGAGCAAATCAAAACAAGCTCTAAACTTCTTAATACTAAAGGATCTCTAGATAAGAAAAGAGAACCAAAAACAGTATTGATAAAAAAGAATATAGTTCTTCCAACAATAAATGAAACAACTGCTACAATTATTAATACCAAAGGTCATATTGATCAAAAGAAAGCAACTACTAAAATGGCTAGTAACTTCAATAAGATTCAAGTTAAGGTAGAGAGTACTGAATTAATGCATAATCCTACGGATAAAATGGACCCATTCTTACAAGAGTATGATGGAACTGTTAATTCTAGAGCCATGAGAAGTGAATTAACTGAAAACATGAAATTAATGAAAGATTATATTGAATTTTTAGACACTAAAAAGCAATTTGAACAAGCTAAATTAATTTATGAAAAAAAGAAGCAAAAAGGTCTTTTTGCTGATGAAATCAATAGTGTTAAAAAAGATTTTCTTGCTGAATTAGAAGGTATGAAATCTTCTATGGCAGAGTTAAGAACCTTAAATGCTAAAATGGCTAATAGACTTCTTAGTGAAAAAGAAGACAAGGCAATGAGTGAAATCAAAAAAGCAAATGATGAATTAGCTTCTAGAAAAATGAGGCTTAATAATAATGGAACTCAAAAAGTTTATAAAATAGGTTCTAATTATATGCTTGAAGAAAATGATGGTCAAGGAAATACTAAAATATTTAAAAATGGCAATGCTTACAAAGGTTCTATTATAACTCAAATTACACCTGAGTTCATTAAGGTTAAAGAAAGTAATGGCGAAGTTATAATATTAAGTATTAATACTGGGTCTGAAATGACTGGAACATATGCGACTATTAAAATTCCAACACCAGCTAAATCTGGGGTAGAAAACAATGATATTGAAGAAGGTGTTGGTTTAAAAGTTGAAGAATATTCTTATGCTAAAGCAAAAGAAAAGGCTTCATCAACACAAGCATCAGAACAATCAATTAAATCTAGATTTCTTAAATAAGGTTAAAAAATGATAAGAACAAGAGAAGGTAGAAGATCAAATAATCAAAACAAGTCAAAAGGTAATAATAAAATTGTTATCTCTAGTAGATTTCATTTTTATGACCCTTCTGCAATATCTTTAAAAGTTCCTGTAGTTGTTTTTGAAGATACTACTGCAATAAATTTTGAATCATTAAAAGCTTGTATTATTTCTGTTAGTCATAATATCATGTTTTTAATGACAGAGCATTATGATTACTATATAGTGCAAGTTAATGATTCTTTTATTAAGATGATAAACCACTACAAGTTTGTTATCCTAGCTGATAACACTATTTATAGTGGTAAAAAAGAATCAAATGATGGTATTCATGTGCCATTATATATAAACGAATAGGGATTGATTAAATGATTAAAAAATTAACTAAATTAGGATTAGCTTCATCAATATTATTAACAAGCCCAGTTTTCGCTGATGTTTCTATACATAATATTGGAATAAGAGAGGGTAATTTAAAATTTGAGGAAACTTTATTCAATAGAAATGTTCAAATTACTCCAGGTTGCAAATCAGTAAAAGAAGTTTTTGAACAAATAGATAAAACAACAGGTTATTCAATAATTAATAAAACAAATTTAGATATAGATAAACCTATATGTAGTGGATATAAATTTAATTATCTTGGAGATTTACTAAATGCTGTAATATCAGATATGAATGTTGTTTTCTATGAACAAGGTGATGAAAGAATTATTTTAGAATATTCTCAAGAACATAGTATTAAACTACCAATGAATTGGGATGTTGAAGAAACTATGGATTTATTAAATAGTAAGTTTCCAAATATAAAAGTATATGCTTTTGGACAAACTATTAGAATGACTGGAAATAGAGAATCTATGGGGCCAGCTAAAAAAACTTTAGATAGAATAAAAGAGTGGTCTCAAAGAACATTACCTTTTAATATTAATGTTGTTAAGTTAAAAACTTCATACACTCATCAAAAAACAACATTGATTTCTAGAATCAATAAGAAAAGTTATGATAATGTTAATAAATTAAGAGTAGATCATGGTACTCAGTTTGCGATACCAAATGTTGGAACACTTGTTTTTGATATGCAAAAAAATAGAGTTGTTTTAAATGGTTCAAAATTTATTAAATTTGAGGAAATTAATTCTTATTCATTTTTTAAATCTGGTTATCAAATAAGTTTTAACACTCCTTTTGGAACTTATGTTTATTAAACAATAAATTACATTTTTTTTTAAAAAGGGAAGCTAATTTAGCTTCCCTTTTTTAAAATCTACTAAATATTAATAACTTTACACTCTCAAATAGTATTACAAACTTAAATTTTATGATTTTAAATATAAGTAAATTTTCCTATAAAATTTATTAATTTAAATATGATGTCATATGAGAATTTATTCTATATAAGAGTGTAAAATGAAATATTTAATGTGATTGTATAGATTAATGTTATTTTATGTAAAAATGTGGAGTTATAAGTATTTAAGTGGTTAATTATATAGAAGATAGATACTATTATCTATTCCTATATAATAAGTTTTTATTTATTGAGGAACCTCCCCAGAGTTTAGTTTTAATCTATAGAGAGAACTGTTTTTAATTTCAAATTCAAGAGCTTGAACTTTCATTGTTCTATTATTACTATGGTTAGTAATAGTATTTAAATTATCGTTTATAGTAGTAAATGTTGAAAAAGGAAGCATTTGTACATTATTAAAATGTGATTTCCTTATTTCATAATTTTTACTAGAATCATTCCACTTCATCTCTTCGGTAGGTTTAAAAATTTCTCCATATGAATAAGGGATATTATTATTTCTCTTAAATCCATCAATTAAATCATCATTATTAAAAATTGTCTTACAATTATTTCCAACCCAATCACATTCTGAAATTTTAACTTCTTTATAAGAATATTTAGTCCCAGGAATAATAAATTCATGACCAACTTGTTTTTCTATATCTTTGATGTTAATATCAAAAGATGGATAAACATAATATGTTTTATATGCTTTTTGAGAGTATTGAATACTCATACATACTTTATGAGTTTCGCCAGTATCTGAATCATGCACATCCTTTTCAATATCAATATGCCCCAATGCTCCAAAAACATATTTATCTTTATCTTCTGGTTTATTAAAAAAGTAATTTTCAATTAAATCTTCAAATTTATCAGCTGCTTGGCTTGAACCACCATCACATTCGGCGTTGTCTATGCTTCCATCATAAACATCTCTACAAACTCCTCCAACTCTAACATCATCACCACTACAATATGGGTCTTGAATTAAAGTTGTATTATTTGGAGTCCAAAAACAACCATCATCTGTTTGCATAAACCCAGAATAACCCTTATAGTCATCGCATAAAATTTTATTTGTTATATGTCCCCAATATTGTGTAGACCAACCATCTCCTATTTTCTTATATTCATATTCAATTCCGTTACTTAAGACCTTACAATCATCACCATTTGCTTTATTAATCCATTTATCACTACCAACTTCCCAATTATCTCCACAAAGATTATTTATATCATTAGAATTTTTTTTATCTGCACATGCATTTAAATCTTCTTCAAATTTATAATGACTTGGGCCATGACTACATATCTCTTCAAGTCTATCATTTGTATTAGGGTTGTCATGGTCGCTTGCTACACATTGTGCTACACCATTTAAATATACAACATCTTGTTCGGAGTTTCCAAAACAACTATAAGCTGCTTTTTTACATTTATCATCACTAGAATCATAAACATATTCACTATCGCATGCTGATGTATCAGCTTTAAAAATATATCCAGGCTTAATATTTTCTGCAATAAGAAATAATTCCTCTATTGAACCACCAATTTGATCCAAATTAGTATTTGAATAAACAAAAGACCTTCCATAAATATTTTTAAAATCATAATCCCAAGTCTCTACTGGTTCAAAATTAACATCTTTAAATTGATTACCTAAAGGATCTGATTCATCAACTAATGTTACTGTACTCTCTAATGTAACTTTATCTTTATTATATAATCCACCAACAAAAGTTGATTCAAACATATTAACATTTTGAAAAGAAATATTATCATTTCCAACTAGGTCAGTTGTTGAATCAAATTTATCCTTAACACTAGTTGTTACAAAAGATTTTCTATTTACTGTAGAATATCTTTTCTTCCATCCTTCATTAACACCATGTCCGGTATAAATATATTCAATAATAGCAGATTTAATCCAATTACCACTCTCATCTTTAATGTCCATAATAACATTTCCAATAGAACCTTTTATCTTAGGCAATTTTTTATTTAAATTTGCTTGAAGAATTGCATTATTGGTAGAGCCTTCAACAACAACTCCATTAAATGTGTTTACAACACCAAGATAATCTAAAGTAAGAGGAGTCGTTGATTTATCTGCATTATACATTACAAACCCACCCTCTCCATCCGGAACATAAATATCAGATTTATTAACACCTAAGTCAACAAGTTTAGCAGTAATGATTGCGTTATCAAGAATTTCATTATCATCTAAGATAGCCAAACCTTGTGAGACAATTTCTTTATATTTATACATAAATTTAATTGTTTTCAATGGAAGCTTATATCTAACTTCGCTATATCCATCAGAATCTAAACTATATTTTATGTTTCTATTTTTTAATTCTTTAATATATCTATCATAAGCATAATTATTTGCTTTTTTAAATGTATTTTTGATACTTAATGTAAAATTATCATAAGAAAGGTTAACTCCTCCAGCATGATTATATGCTGCTAAAAAATTATTTTCTATTGTATCATCAATATTGTACCAACCATAAAAATGAATGCCATCACCATCTCCACCATTTGCTAAATTATCAGCAGCGGCATTAATATCTACATCACCAGTTTTTAATATAAATTTATTATATTTATCAAAAATTGTTTGCTCGTGAACCATAGCTGCAACCATTTCTTCAAGTATAGTCTTTTCAAGATTAACATTGTATAAATTTAAACTATCCAATGTGTTTGTATCTTTTGCAAAAAGAGAAGAAGAGATTAATGTTGCAGTTAATATTCCTAATGTTATTTTTTTCATATTTACTTCCTTAATTTGTAATTGTTTCAGCTCTTGTTTTGCTAATATAGCAACCATGAGTAGCTGTTTGAACTAAGTAACAATCGTGATAACTTTTACCATCATCACACATACTATCAACCTCAACACTAAAGTCAACAACCATTGGAAACCCTTTTACTTTATCAAAATTTCCATCAAATGCTTTTGATGTTATATTAGAATAATATTTACCAATATCTGCTGAATTTATTTCATATCCAGGGACAGAACTTCCATAAGAATAACCAGATGGCAGAATTGTTGCTTTATATTTTGTTAATCCCAAATTATCAAGTTGTGTTTGACTTGATGATGATAAATTTAATGTAATATATTCGGAATTATCAACTGTTGAATTAATTACATAAGTCAATTTAGAATGACTTATTGGTGTTATAAATGTAACACTATTTATTTTAATATTTTTCACATTGTCCATTTTTCCAGTAATCTTATTAAAAACTTGAAATCTAATCAAATTATGATTAAGTTTTTTATTACCCTCATATTCTCCTTGAAAAGCAGATATAAAAGATGGGTCTCTATAATCAAATAAAACATTTTTATTAGGATCAGATTCATCTAATACAAATTCATAAGAATCTCTAAATTTAATCATGGCTTGTTGTGCATGGATTGTAGTAGTGTTTGCATTTACTGTTATACTAAGACTATCTTCTATTGTCTCGTTTGTTGAACCATATTTATATGTTGCAATTTTATCTGCATCAATTCCAATTAATGGATTTTTTTGTTCTAAACAAGTGCTTGTAATATTAATTCTATCTGTTATGAATCTGTTGTTAGCAGCTTTAACTGACCATCTTTCTGTAGTCGTGCCAGGATAAACTCCAGTATTAATATATTCCATTTCTCCATATTTAAGGTAATCAGATTCATCATTAGAGTATCTTGAATACATTATTGCACCATCAAAAGAATCAACATTCTCTAAGTTTTCATAATTCCCATATGTTGGAAATTTTTGAATAACATTTTTGCTTAATAAATTCCACTTATTTAAAGTTGTATCAAACGAATAAGTATTAAAAGAACCTTCTCCATTTGGTCTTACCCAAATTTTATTAGTGTCGGTTGGTACTAGATACCCTATATATGAATTTGGGTAAGGATCTTTTAAATATAAGTTTAAATTTCTCTTAAGTGTTAAAATCTTGTCTGAAACAGATCTAGAGATTGTTCCACTGGTATTAAATGTAGAGTTAAACATTACTGATTTATATTTTTTATGCATTCTTTTGAACATATTTCTATTTCTATTAGTAATTTTACTTCCAACTAGATTGGTTAATGTTACCATATTATTAGAAACAATAATACCAACTCCTGAACCATCATTTAAACATAAATTTAATGCTGAATCAATATTACATTTTTCACCTGAATAATTAGTAAAAAAAGAATTAGGTAAATTATAAAAAGATTGAACTGCTTGTCTATTTACATTACTCATATCAAATAATACTCCATTATTTGGAGCATTTAATAATATATATGATTCTAACATATTTATTATTTCAATTTCTTTCTTAAGTTGTTGTTTTAATTTATCAGCTTCAATATTAATTGTAGTCTTATGAACACCAGCTGTTAGTGATGTTGTCATCAACATCATCGCTAATGATAATTTTAATATATTTCTTTTTTTCATTTTTTTCCCTTCTTTTAAATTAAATGTAATATCTAACTTATATTTTCTTTAATGTTAACATGAACATTCCATCTTTTTCATATATTGATGCTGGATCAGTAGATACTTTAGTTGTAATATCGGTACTAGTTGCTGATGCACCATCCCAATTTACATCTGGATTTTCATCTAATAAAATTGGTGCAAATGCATTTGCTAAGTAACCTTTCATATGTTGTTCAAAAAACATTTTATTCTTATCTGTTTCAGTAGTATCTTTTATTTTTATATAAACATATAAGATATCAGTGTTTGTTGATTCTTCTTCTATATACAAATCAAAAGGAATAACTCTCTCTGAACTAAAATAACTACATAAACCTATTTTTTGATGAGCATCTGTAGTATTATCACAACCAGCAGAATCTGCTGATGAAAAGAATCTATTTGAAATTTCTCCAACACATTTTTCTAATCTATACACACTAATATTATCAAAAGATAAATTTCCACAAGATGTATTTGCACCACTAACATAACCTATATTTGTATTTAAAATATATTCATAAACTAAAAACTTAATTTTATTTGCTTCTTCTTTTAAATAAAACTCTTTATTTTTTTGCATAAAAACATCTTTATATATCCAAAACACCATAGATATTATAAACATTACTGTTGTTAATTCTACAAATGTAAAACCTTTTCTGAGTATATTTTTTAAATTTGTCACTTTCATTTTTGCTTTCCTTAATTACTTAAGCTAAATTTTGGCATTGTTGTCGATTTATTTACACCAAATGCTCCAACTACATTTGAATTTGATAATGTAGTTGCATTATCAAATTCAATATTATCAAAACCTTTAGTTAAAGGGATAATGTTTCCATCACTATCTGTATTTTGAATTAATTGTTTGATAGTTGAATATTTTGTTGTTGTATCAACTTCAACAATATTATTAATTAAAGTATTACTATTTGTTATTGATGTATTAATAATATTGTTTAATTCGAATACTTCAATATTATCCTCAAGTAATGTTTCATTATTTTCATAGCTAATAACATCTGTATTAACGTAATTTCTATCACCTGCAGCTATTGATTCAATTTCTCTTAAATTACTATCAAATTGAAATATTTTATTGTTTGATAATAAAACTTTGTTTGAAGTTATAGAATAACCATTTTGATTTAAACTATTTAAATGTGTAATAGAATCTGTATATCCTGGATCAACTTTTAATTCTACACCATTTGATTTCATAGAAATAAATGTATAATTCTTTTCTAAGGTTTCTTTACAATTAACGATTCCAATATGGTCATACTTTTCGTTAATATAAGTACATAAATCAATAGTATTATTAACAATATTATTGTTTAAATTTTTATTATACTTTAATTCATGATAAATTTTATTTAAAATATGTTGATCTTCAACTTTTATATTTGTTGATATAAAAGCTGAAAAAATATTCGTATCTCCCTTTAGCATCATTTGGTTTTGAGAAGTTGAAGCATTTTCTAAATACTTTTTAGCAGTATTTGATTTTTCAACTTCCTCAATATCTACTAGCCATTTACTATCATAGACAAACATTGCAATTAGCATTCCAGTTAGTAGTGTTAATATCCCCATTGCATTCTCCTTTTAATCATCAGCTAATTGAATTCCATTAATAATGAAATCATAATCATCCATACCAGTAATAACTTTTAGCCAACCGCAATATGGGTCTGAGGCTAATGTACATCCCATACTTGTTTTATAAACATCATTATATGAATATAAAACAGTCATACCTTCATCTGATAATACTTTTATTTTTGAACCATTAATTGTTGGTAATTTTAATAAATCTGCTTTTGAATTTACAAAAGTAGTTTTATTATCAGGAATTCTTTCTAACCATTTACCAACATCACTATACCAAAATCTTTCAATAGCAATAGAGCCTCTAATATCAACCCATACTTGATTAACATTTTGTGGAGGAGTAGACCCAATATGCAAAGTATTTCCATACATTGTATAATAGATTTCTAATTTTGTAAATAAATCTAAAACAGTTCTTTTCAATGGGTAGAAAACACTTTTTTCTTCAAGAAATTTAATTCTATCTCCAATGATAATATTTTTATATAAATTTTGAAAAGCAAGCGAACCACAATATGGACAGTTAGCCCCAAATACATCAGCATTGTAAAATCTTACACCTATATATTTATTATTGTTTTCAACCATCTCAAATGTTAATCCATTTGTATTTGTACAAATGTTTCCTATTGAAATACAACTTTCACCACTAACATTATCAAAATAGTTTTTATTAATATTAAAATATTTACTAAGATTTTCTCTTGTAACAGTATATTTATTTCCAACTTTTGTTAAGTCTAAAACTTCTTTTGAACCTGTTAGTATATAGTTTTCAATTAAGGTTGTAATTTGCTCTTGTTTATTTATCATATTTGAAACAATCTTTGATTTATTGTTTGAATACCCAAATAATAAGATTGGTGTTAACAATAATAAAACTAAGTATTTTTTAATAGCCATCCATTTATCCTTTTTATATTATATAATTATATAATCATTTTAACTTTTATTTTTAGAATATATATTAAATAACGATTTAATATAAAAATATGTATAAAAGAATGTTGATTTGCTTGAATTTTATTTATTAGGTTATATATTTGGGAATATTTATTAAGAATATCTTATGAATCAGTAAAAGAAATTAATCCTTTACTAATGCTTTATCTGTAGCTTTTTTATCTTTCATAATATTTGTCATTGATGCAGCTTGTGCTCCAGAATATTTATCTAGAATTTTTTTAGACAAGAATCCTTTATCGTAATAGCCTTGTGCAATATCACCTTTTGTGATATACATGATTTTACCTTCTTCTTGAAGCTTCTTGAAATCATAAATATCATCTTTTAAGTCTAATAAATTTCTATTAAAATATACAAGTTCATAAACTGGGAGTCTACCTTTTACACCTGGATTAACTTCTTTTCCTGTTTTATGACAAATAGGACACCTCTCTCTATCACCATCAGCATCTGGTACTCTTTTTTTAACATATCCAGTACCTTTACAGTTAACACACATTTTATCAACAAGTTCTTGATTAATAATAAGTTGCATCAAAAGTCTCAATGTATTGTCATCAATTCCACCAGTATCTTGAATCCTTTTCATTGTTGATTTAGCATCATTAGCATGAATTGTAGTATAAGCAAGGTGACCAGTATTAGCAAGTTCGAAAACTGTTTTTACTTCATCTTTTGCTCTAACTTCTCCAACAAGTGCAACATCTGGATCTTGTCTAAGAATAATATTCTTAGCTTTTTCAATTGTTAATCTATTGTCTTCATCTGCTTGTTCAGTTTTAGATAAATCTAATTGAATTAAATCTGGAATTGTAATCTCAACTGGATTCTCAATTGTAAAAATTCTAGATAATTTTCTTTCATTAGAAGGAGCACCTTCTTCTTCAGATTTTTTAGCATCATTTTTGAATTTCTTAAGCATTTGAGTAAGAATAGCATAAAGAAGTGTTGTTTTCCCTGAGTTTGTTGCTCCAGAAATAACAATAATTCCACCTGACCCTTTCTTAAATGTTTGAATAATTTCAGTAATAACCGTCATAGCTTCTTTACTATAGTTAAGAGCTTCAAGAGATACTAGAGAGTCTGTACCAGCAAGTTTTCTTATTGATACTGATTTACCAGTTGAATTACCAACGGATGTTTCAACAACAGAAACCCTAAAGTTTCTTACAACGGAATTTAGTAATCTTTTTTTAACAAGAGCTTTAATTTCAACTTGTCTTGATAATGTATCAACTTTACCAGCAACAAGGAGAGCTCTTATTAAAGCCTCTGCAAGTTTATTTCTAATTGGAGCATCAGTAACTTTAAGAACTGTATCACCCATTCTTGCAGTAATAGCATAATAAGTTTCATTTTCTTTATATATATGTAAATCTGAAATACCATTTGTATCCATATATGTTAAAAGTTTTAATAGATTTGCTGTCATTTCATCTTCATCACCATCTGTTAAGAAATCAACATTTTTAATACCCCAAATTTGATTTACAATTTCAACTCCAATGAACACAATATCTTCTTGCATATAAAAGTCTAAAACTCTCATATTAGGAAAAGCAACACCAAGTGTTTTCTTCCCAGTTGCTTTATTTCTTAATGGTAAACAATAATTATTTCTAGATAATTCTAATTTTCTTGTAATTTCTTCAACATTTGGTTCATCTTTATCTTTCATAGCAGATGGAGCAGATCCAAATCCACCTTCAGCAGCTTGAGCTGAAGACCAATCAACAAAAATTTGATTCATATTATCATAATCTTCCATATCATAATCTAATTTAAGTTCATCAAGAGTTTTATAGTATTTCCATTTAAATCTTTTGTTAACATCTTTAATAAATTCTTCATGAGTTGTAGGATTTGATAATAATTCTCTATAATTATATTCCATTAATTGTTCATCATGGCCTTTGTTTTTTCCATCTTCACCAGAACTTGCAGTTAAGTAGTTATTAAGGATATTTTCAAAGCTATCGTCATTTGCTTCCACAGAATAATCATCCTTAGATTCAATTGATGTTATTTTTTCCTTTTTCATACCTAGTATTCCAAATAAATTTGATAACAATCCTGTTTTCTTTTTTTGAATAGATTTATCAAAACTACTACCAGCATCAAATTCTTCATCAAAAAATTCTGTATCTATATTATCATCAATCATTTCTGTTTTTTTATTTTTTTTACCAAACATATATTTTCCTTTAATTTTTAAATATAATCTTTTTTATAAATTATTTTATATTCTTTTAATCCAATTCTTTCAATAGATCTGAATTTTTTACCTTGAATTTTAGAGAAAGCTTTTTCTAAAATTTTACTATAAATAACATAGAATTGATCTCCTAATTTAGCATCTTTAAGTTTTACCTTAATATGTATATGTGCTATATTAACATATCTATTATCTAAATCAATCTTTTTAAATTGAAATTTAAAATAAGGTTGAATTTCTGAAATTTTACTTAACATTTTAATTATTTTTTTCTCAAGCCCAACTCTTCTAACAACATTTCTCTTTTTTTCATCAGAAGACTGCTCTATAGTATTAAGAAATTGTAAAGCCCCCTTTTCTTCGGCTTGTAATCTTTCATATGTACTTTCAAGATTATTAATTATAGCATCATTAGATAACTTATTAGTAATATAAATAGAATAAAAAACTCCAGCCGTAACAATTATTGTTGTTATTTCAAACAATATACTTGTTAATACAAATCTTTTTAAATTTTGTTTTATTGTCATATTAGTCCTTTAACACTTCTTTACCATCATTTAAAAATCTAACAAGCTCTTCTTTATCTTTTACAATTTTTTCAGTAATTTCTGATTGTTCAGATATGTTAGATTGCAATCTTCTTTCTTTAAGCATATGATCTGCTTTAGTTTTTGTTTCAACTTCAACATTTAAAAAATTAAATCCAATAACAGTTCCGATAACCAAAGCAATCATTATCACTACTTTTATTAATTTAGAACTAGATTTATCAAGTAAATCTGTCCTAATTAATATTTGAAATATTTCACTTTTTCTTAAATATCTAACATATTTTTCAAACCCTGTAAAGAATTCAAGTTTTTTCTCAGACATAATATAGATTTCTTTATCTTCAATTAAAAATAAATAATAAATAAGAGCGTACTCAAGTCTTTTATCATCAGCTAGATATTCATCTTTAGGTATTGATAAATAACCCATACTGTCTTTATTATAAAATTCGCCAGTATTAATAAAATAAAATTCAAAATCTTCTCTTGTTTCTTCTGCTATAATTAATAAAGCATTTTTGTCCATAACTTTTTTAAATTCTTTACCAATGTGTGACAAAGAATACCCTATAGTTTTTTTAGGTGCTAAGGTATATACAAAATTTTCACTATCATAATATGAATCAAACATTTTGTATTGTGATTTATTTTTTAAATATTCTTCATCATTAACTGCATCTAAGATAAAAATATCTTTTGTAGATACTTTTATCATTTTTGCATAAAATATTGAAAATATTTTAATAAAATACTTTATCAAAAAGAAATTCATAAAATTTGATTTTAATTTATTTTTATCAAATGCATTTTTCTTTTTTAATAATTCTTTTGTTGAGTCTTCATTTTCTATCATATTCTTCCTTTATATTATCCCATTAATGATGTTGCGGTCATCATTACTGTTAAGAATGTTGTTAATAATGTAAAAATAAGAGTTGCTTGTCCTATATACTTCAATGGAAGACCTAATGCCAACCTTATTCTTTGAATACCATTTTCACTTGACATCTTACTAAATTCAATTAAATCTGGTAAGTTTTCCCAAATTGTATATGTTTTTTCACCAACTTCTAAAATAGAAGTAATATTTTTTGGAAATCCATAGTGTTCAAAAACAGTATAAAATGGTCTATTTGATTCAACTTTTTTTTGAATATCCATAAACATCTCTCTTAATGGTTCTGGTTCAGCATTCTTGATCATTTCATTAAATAATTCTCCAGCTGGCATACCTGTTTTCTTAAGATTATACATCATTTGAAAAATAACAGGAGCATCATCATAAACTTTTAATGGAAATATTTTATATATCTTTTTAGTATCATTTTTATAATACCAAAAATACATATAGATAGACCCAAAAACTAATCCTAATAACCCAAAAAACGTTATCTTAACTTCAAATATGTTTTCTAAAAAGAATGGCAAGTCTGCTTCTGCTGGCATACCTGATGCCATTTCCGACATTTTTAATAAAAAATTAATAAAATCTAGAACATTTGGTCCACCAAATGCAACAAACCCCATCGTTCCCAATATCATGATTAATGGTAAAGCTAGTATTCCAAGCATTGCTTTTTCAAATTTCTTACCATTTTTTCTCATATCTAAAATGGTGTCTATTGAACTAACCATACTTATAGATTTAGTCATAATAGTATGTTCTAAAGGAACTATTAATTTTTTTGATAATAAAACATTTTGTAATGGTCTATTCATTTCATGAGTTTCATATTCAATAGATGATATAACATTTTTTCTATTACCATCTGGTTCATTTTCAGATAGCGTTTTAATAGCTTCTAATGGAGAAAAACCAATTTTTAGAAACCCTTTAAGAATAACTAAAAAGGTTTCCACTTCCTGTTTTGATAATTCAGGTCCATCACCTTTTTTAAAACTAAATTCCATAATTTACCTTGTCCAATTTATTTTAGTAGTAAAACTACCATTCTGTAAATATAATATATATAATAAATTATATTATTTATTATATTTCAATGTATAGCTTGTATTAGATAAGTTAGTTATGATAATATTACTATATACTTCATCATTGTTTTGTAACTCGATTAACTCTAGTTCACCATATTCACCTTTTAAACTTAAAAAATCTGTTTTATTATATGGTTCTTCATATTTTTCTACATTTTTTAAAAAGTTAATGTCTTGACTTTTAGCAATAAAAGAATAGTATTTAATTTGTTTTTTAATATTTTCAATATCTTTTAGATTTACCATTATTCTTTCTATAACTGTTGCCATAATTTTACCATTAATTTTAATTTTTTGGCTATCACCAATTGATTTAAAAGTATATGTTCCATCAACTCTATATTCAGTCTTTATATTAACTAATGAAGCTTTTAGAACTTCAATTATGTTTCTGGCTTCTTCTTGAAATTGAAGTTTTTTATCTTCTTGTATAGCTTCTAAATCTAAAGCTTTTTGAATTTCTCTTTCAGCAATACTCGTTGTTCTTAATTTTTCTTCAAGAATTTTATTGTCTTTTTTTAATTGTTCAAGAACATAATCTTTATCATTTCTCTTATCTCTTTCTCTAGATGCTTTTTGCATCTCTTCAAATTCGATTCTTTTTTTATTAACATCATCTAATAATTTAATAATGTCGTCTGATGATTTATTTTCAAGATCACTCATATTTTGAGTTGGTTGAGGTATTACTTTAACTTCGGTTGAGATTCTCCCCTTATCTGGTAAAATTAATTCACCCTCATTTGGTAGAGCCATTAAACTTACACTTAAAATAGTAGTAGATAATACTATATTTGATACTTTCACAATTTCTCCTTATTTTATATACAATATGTATTTTAATTATAAGCTATCTATATTGTGAAATATATGTAATTATCTTTTTTTTTGACAAAAAAAAAGGTTGATAAATAAATATCAACCTTCTTTAATTTTTTTAATATTAAATAGACTAAAAAGTCTATATAATTATTAAAGATTCTTTAAAACCCTCTTAAATCCGTAGCGTAAATTATACCATCACTGTCGCCAGCACTTGGATTATCAACATCACCTGAAGCTTTGTCAAGATCTTTTAATTCAGCAGCAGTTACAGCATCAACTTTTGAAGTATTTGTACCAGAACCAGATATTACTAAACCTTTTTCAATGTTATATCCATATTTTCTAGAAATAAATTCCCAAAAAACTTGTTCAGTGAGTGCTGCTTCTTTCTCATTCCAACCTAAGTCAACAATAGCCTCATTACAATCCATTTGAATATTAAATGTTCTATCTGAGTTACCAGAATTTGAAGCAACAGTATATCTACACATTTCACCAAAAGATATCGAACCAACCCATGTACCAGTCGCAGCAGTTGTATCATCAGCACCATCTATTGTCATTTGTCTCATGTTATTAGGAAAATAACCAGCAATTTTTGCTACTGCTAAATCTGTGTATTTACCATCTCTAGAATTTAATCTATATTTATCAGCTGCATTTGTAATAACCTCTAAATCTGCTTTAATTGAATTTTCAATTTCTTGCTTAGTTTTAGCACCAAATAATTTATTAAAGGTAATATAACCTAATACTCCAATAATAACTAGAACTATAATAAGTTCTGACATTGTAAATCCTGATCTAAATTTTCTCATCTATTTCCTTTGTTCTGTTTTATATTTGTACAGATTTGATTTCGACAAACCAATTATCTATACTATAGCCATAATACTTCAAATCAGATTTGTCTATTATCGCACCATTTATCTCCACATTGTTTGAATTGATTTTAATTATAAGTTGTTTTATTCCTAATTTAATTAAATACCCTTTATTTAACTTAGGATTTTTTAAAATAACTTTATTAACTTTCTCATTATTGAATTTATCAATCATTGGAGTTAATCCGGTTTTTCTTTTATCCATTTTATAAACATTAACTACAAATTTTGTCATAGACTTTCTAATATCTTCATTATATTGTTGTAAAGTATCAATAATTGTATTTACTTTAGTTCTTTCTCCTTCTAAATAAATAACATTCTTATATTTATAAATTTCTATTCCAGTATATTGGACTTTTATTTTTTTCAAAATAGATTCAATTGCTGAACTAGGTAAGTGACCTATTTCAACTTTTGTTTTTATCTTTTTATAAAGCCTAACAGTTTTATTTTCTTTATTCACATGTACAATTAAATCTTCATACTCAGCAATTTCTACTAAAATTTTAGTCCAATCACTAGAACCAAATGTTGAGTATCTGTATTCTTTATCCAAAACTATATCTGGGTCAATGATCCAATCATAATTATTATTATTAGTAATAAATTTTTTTACTGTAAATAAATCATTGTCTATTTTAACTTCTTTTTCTTGCTTTGAAACTTTCTTATCCGTATATAAATCTACATTAGACTTATATAAAGATGAACTAAAAGCAACAGAACTAATTAAAGCTGTTAATAATACTTTTTTAATCATTTAAACTTCTCCCTAATTTTGAATATTATTTGTAAATCTATAGATAACAAATGGAGTTGCATCGCCATAGTTTTCTCTAGCAGGCACACCTAACTTATCTGATTTATTTGCACCAGTACCTCTAGCAACAGATAAGGCATTGCCAAATTTTCTATCATCATCAGTCATCTCTCTACCATTTATTTGTTTAAATAAAAATTTAATTGCCTCTGTATCAATACCTTTAATCAACATAACATTAATATAGTTTTCAGCAGTACTAACATCTTCATCACATAATGATATTTTTGATTTATCACTATCTTCTTCAATTTTAGAACAAATTATAATTTCATCTCCAAAAACAGCTTTAACCGTTTTACCAAGTGACTTTTCAACAATTTTCATGTCATTAATATATGGCCCAGACCAATAATTAATCACATCTGGATCTTCCATTCCATCTTCCATTTTTAATGATAAAGAATCATATTTAATAGAAGTATCATCCATACTATCTGTTAATAACCAATTGATATCCAAGGGATATGTTCCAAGCTCTGAATAATATTTATTTAAAGCAACTTCAACTTTATTCAATTGAGTTGCTAATTGTTCAGATTTAGACTCCATCATTATTTCGGTAAATTTACTATAACTAAAAGTACCTATTATTCCAATAACTGTTAAAACAACAATTAATTCCAATAAACTAAACCCAGATCTAAGTTTCATATAAAATTCTCCTAAGGTAGATATTTAATATCTCAATATATATAATATATATAATAAATATATAATTACAAGTTATTTTATTATTATAAGTAATAAGGAGCTGTCTGTTTTTTATAATCTCTACTTTTATCTAAAAAAATATAATTATTTATTTTTTTACCTATTATTACACTAAAATAATAGGTAAGATACTTAAAATATTAAGTATCTTAATAATGGAGTTATAATGAATCAGAATAGTGATAAATCAGAAGGTGTACTAGTGCTATCTATGTTAGCACTAGTATTTTTATTAGTAGGTATTTATATGATAAGAGAAGAATTATCTGCTCTACAAAAATTTATAATTATGTTTGATTTTAAACTATTACATGCATTACCATTTTTACAATATTTTTATCCAAGTGATATAATGGGATGGGAAGAAATTGTTCATGGCCCTAGTTTTCAACATACTAGTTACGATATTATTAATAATAGTTATTTTAACATTTACCAAGGACAAAGTTATAGTTCTTTAGGAGAATTATATAAAACATTCTATATTTTAAATACAATTTTATTATCAATTACGATAGTTCCTTTTTCAATATATATATCAAAACTATATAATAAGAAAATAGAAAAGTTTAAAATAAATAAAACTAAAGAAGAAGTTTACCCTAATTTAATAAAAAACAAAAGAAGGAATCATAAGAATCAAATTTTTGAAGTAATGGATTACTTTCCACCAGTTATTTACAATAGTGAAGATGAATTTATTAATGGTTCTATCAGATTATCTAAAAAAAATATTGATACAAATTGGACAGAAGCTCAAAAAAATAAATTATTACAAATGAAAAAAGAATTAACAAAATATAATTATCTAAAGTTAATATATCTTGACAAATATTATATTAGAAATATTAACGATAAAGAGCTATTAGATTATATTAAAATATTAAGGTACAAAGGTAAAAAACCTGAAAGAAACACTAAAAAAGTTGCCAAAGTCCTACCTAAAAAATTAACCAAAGAGAATTATAAACAGGTGATGCATATATTAAATCAAAATTTAATAGAGCATGATATAAATATTGAATATGGTAGATTGATTATGCCAAATTATTATATATTTACACCACTTGATAATAAAAGGCTAGATGAATTTACTACACCTGGAAGTAAAGAATTAATTGCTGTATTAAAAAAATATGTTGTTGATGACTTTAAAAAAGAAATTAACAAAACTATTAAAGATCTTAAAAAAGAAATTAATAAACTAGAAAAACAAAATGACTCTGAGGCTATGGAAACAATTAAACAAAATAAAAATTTAGTTGAAGAAATGGAAAATATGTTAAATCCTGAATTTACCGATTCCAGAAATCAAAAAATTTTAAATCTTGCTACAATTCATCAATTTGAAGAAACTTTTTTAGTTGCGATGTTGATATATGGAAGATCACTAGTTAATTTACCAATTGGTGTTATGTCTAGAATGAAATATTCTAATTCTGTATTGTGGTATGCATTAACATCTATAGGTAGAACATATAAATATAGATCTGGATTACCACTTTCTATTCTTTTTCAGATTGAAAAAGAAGAGGCTGAATCTAAAGAAAAAGCTAAAATAGATATTGATACAATTAATCCTGAAGAAATTATTTCTGATGAAGTTAAAAATGAACTTAATGGTGAAATTGGTGATCAATATTCTGGTGGAAAGGCTTTTAATACTAAAAATACTTCAACAAGACCTAAAATTAAAAAAAATAATAGAAGACAAGGGTAATAATTACCCTTGTCTAAACTAACTTTAATCATTATTTAGATATACTATAATAAATTATTTGAGATTTATATAGAGCAAGTAGACTCTTATTAAAATCTATTTATTTAAATTATTAAGGATTATTAATGACTATTATACTAGGTGATTTACATTTTGGTAAAAAAGGTTTTCAATTAAAACAATATCAGAATCAAATAGATTTCTTTCATAAACAACTATTTCCACATATTAGAAGAAACAACATTAATCATGTAATTTGTTTAGGTGATTTATTTGACCATAGAACAAGACAAGATATTAATATATTATTAAAGATTAGAAATGAATTTCTTAATTTCTTTGAAGAAAATGAAATTAAATTAACTGTTCTAGTTGGAAATCATGATATTTATTTTAATAACACAAGAGATGTGTTTACTCTTCAATTATTTGAACATTACAAATATTTAAATATTATAAATAAACCAACTTTAATGAAAATTGGTAATATAGAGTGGGAATTATTCCCTTGGCTTGTTGAAGGTGAAACTTTTGAACCTAGAACCAACCATATTATGGGTCATTTTGAAATAAATGGATTTAATATGGTTGGTGGTTTTAAATGTACTTATGGCATGGAAGTTTCAAGTATGAAAAATATGGAAAAAGTTTTATCTGGTCATTTCCACATTAAACAAGACAATGGGGTTATTCATTATTTAGGCACTCCTTATGCCCTTGATTGGAATGATTATAATCAAGAGAGAGGGTTTTATATAATGGATGATAATGGCTCTATGGAATTTATTGAAAACGATGTTTCATTTAAATTTATTGATGCAAAAAGAATTGTTGACAATGGAGATGTTATCTATACTATTGGGAAAGAAATTACAACATTAAATAAAATTGAAGAATTTGCAAATAAAGGGCATCAAGTGAGAATAAGTTCAACAGAAGAACTTCCGGTAAATAGTAATTCAAGTGTTATTGTTGATATAGTAGAGAATGAAGATATTAAAGATTACAATAACGATATTGAAGCATTTATAAAAGATTCTTTATCTGAAAATAGTTATAAAGAGTATACTAAATTATTTAATACTATTGTAAATGAAAATTAATTTTATTCACTTATTTATGTAAAAAAATATTCCTTTTATTATAATTATTATTTAATAATTATAATAAAAAGGTAAAATTATGTCTTATTTTGACAAAGAATTTGTAATGTATTTAGCTAAATACATTGGTGAAAACGATAACACTTCAGTTAAATACCTCAATGCTTTCCATTTTATATTTAATGATATATTGAAATATAAAGATGATGGAAAAAAACAAATAATCAATAACGCATATAGATTTTGGAACTTTAAAGATAATGATATTTTAGACTTTATATATGGTAAAGATATTCCAATTAATAAATCTGGGTTTTTAAGTTATTTTTCAAACATTGGTAACACTAAATTTATGATAGATTTTTTAGAAATAAATAATAATCAAAAGTTATTTTATTTAATAGAAGAATCTCATGGTGAATTTATGAGGATATATACACCTTTAGAGCATATCAATGAGGATGAATATTCTGCAGATGACTTAGAATACATAGAAGAAGTTTTATCTAAATTTAAAAAAGAAAATGAATTTATTAAAGTTAAAAATACTAGCTATGCACTTAATATTAAAAATACAAAATCTATATTGATACATGAATGGTTGGGTGATTTATTGGAATTAAACGATACTCATAAATTTAATAATGGATATTATTATGTATTATTAACCAAAGAAAATATTAAAAAAATGAAAGAGAGTGAAGCCTTTAATTATTTAAATGATTACTCTTACTTAATTAATTCTATTGGTTGTAGTGTTTTTGATAATTTTCATGATATTGATTATGTAGACTATTTAATAGAAAGTGGAAAAGTAAAAGATGAAAATGAAAGTGATGAAGATATTGATGAAAATCCAACAAAAGTTTGTTTTAAGTCTAATAATTAGACTTAAAACTTTCTTTTCTTTAAATTACTTTTATAGACAGTACATTTAAAAGATTGGCTATTTCTACAAAATAAAGATGCTTTATCATAATATTCTTTAGATTTAACTTTATCAATCTTTTGTCCTAAGACTCCAAAATAATATAATTCTCCCATTACTTCATGCCCCATTAATTTATTTTTCTTTGATAAAAACTTTGCAAAGAAAATAACATCTTTAACATATGTATCATAATCATATCCACTTCCAATTCTTGTTGGGAATTTTTCAACTAAAAATTTAGAATATCTTCTCTCTCTATAGTTTAATTGTTTAAGTAAAAATCCTAAAGCTATTTCGGCAGATTTAGTGTTCTCAAATTTTTCAACAGATTTTCTAAACAATATCAATCCACTCTTATAGTCTTTATTATAAGACACTACTTTATTTTCAGAAATTTCTTCTTTACATATCTTATATGGACATTTTACTAGATATATTTTAATTTCTTCTGATACTCCAGTTTCTCCTCTAAAAAATTTATGACCATCAATTGCAAATTGATCAATTTTTATTTCTTTAGTAGCTGAATGTTTCAACATTTTAGGTATTCTTTTATAGCTACTCTTGAGTAGTTTACTTGTAATGTCTATATTTTCACTAAACCCTAACGTTGTTAATAAACAAAACATTAATATTTTACTTATCATCTCTACCTCCTTTGTTTAATAAATTATTATTTAAATTTTTAAATATTTGATTGTTATCTAAAGAAAATAGTGGATTAGCTTCTACTTTACCTTTACTTCCACCATGTATCATATTTCCTATAATATCTTTTTTAGTTTTAATAGTTTTATAAATTATAGTCACAATATGTAGAACTATCCATATCATTATAGCATAATATCCATAATGATGGATAGTTCTACAATTTTCTCTAAAATCATAGTCTATGTCTATCCATATTCCCATATGTAGAATAAATCCAGTAGAAATAAGTATTGATAATATAAAAATATATGTTCCAAAAACAATATTAATATAGTTAGATTTATTTTTTCTAATTATGTGAAGTATAATCCTTGGTATTGTTAATGCTATTAACAATACCCCCATTATAAAATGATGATCCCATACAATTCTTCTTTCATATCTAGCTATAAATAATTGTGCTGATAAGTCTATATCATAAACACCAACAAGAGGCATTGAGAACTCAAAAGTTCTCATTATATCTTCTTTAGAATAATAGCTAGTATTCATAATTGCGGTAAAAATTAATCCAATTAGTAAGAAAACCGATCCCCAATGAATAATTCTCTCTGATATTAAATATTTTTTACTATGATTATTAAGTTTTTTTACTTCATAATATGAAAATAAAAGTGTTGAAATTAATACCGCAATGGATATATATAAAAATAGAAACATTTTAACCCTTTGGTGTATATTTTATTTATTATATCTAAATTTGAATTAAAATGTGTTTAAATTCAAAGGCTGTCTAATGATGTTTGAATCAGTTACTAGCTTAAAAGCTAGTAACTGATTCTTCTTTAATTGATCTAATCACTAAACCCCAAGGGTGCATTTCCGTTGGCTTCAATCTATTAACTCTAATTCTAAGAGTTATTTCTTCTCTTGTTATAGTATCGCCTGTAATTTTTTCTCTTAAATATGATCTCCAAATATGAGTATCATCAACAGAATTTACTTTAAATTTATAAACCTTTGGTGTAGGCACTAATGTAATAATCTGTTTAGATTGTTTAATAGATGTAATATAATTAGATCTATTCATTTCATTAATAATACCTGTATATGTGTTATCATCAATATATATTTTAGCTGCTTGTAGTTGACTTTCTATAAATCTATAGTTTAATCCATAAATCCTTTGAATACCTTCATCAACAAATGTTGTAACTCTTCCTTTTGTGAAAGGTAATTTTTGAATTTGAGCTAACTCAACTGGAGCTTCTTGATTATTTAATACATACATTTTAGTTGTTTCACTAAAAAGAAATACTAATCCTCCTAAAATTATTGTTGATATTATAGATAGAAAAGAAAAGAATTTCCAAGCATTCTTTTCTTTTTCCATTTTACTAATATTAAATTTCAATCCTCTATCTACAATAGAAATATTCTTCATTTCTCTAGATTGTTTTACTTTTTTATTATTTAATGCCATATTTAACCACCGTATTCATGAGTTCTATTTTTATCTTTCCAAAAGATAAAAATTTATTATCTAAATCTATATTGATAATTTTATTTTCAATATTTTCAATTTCATTTTTAATATCTTTAGAAATAAATACCATTTTATTTCTATTTGTTTCTAAGTTTGATAAAAGTAAATCTTTTACTAATAATTGTTCTTCTTTTCCAATTTTCATAAAAAACATAATATTTTTTTGTATTAACAAAGATGGTGAAAACCTTATTAATTTCATCAAATTTATTTTAGAAATTTCCATTATATTCCCCTTTTACCATAAAATTTATAAGTTAGTATAAATTTACCTTTTTCAAATTTACCATCAACAAAACTATTATGGTATTTATTTTCAATCGTATTTATAATATTGCTCATAGATTCAAAAGACTGATATTTCATTACAAACTTAAAATTATAATAAAAATATTTTTTTGTTAAAAATTTTAATTTTTGATCAGTATTATATTTATATTGATACATTTTAATTTCTTCATCTAAATGTTCCATAAGTTTATATAATCCAAAATCTTTTTTATCTTTAACAAAGAATTTATCAACATCAATAATTTTAGCGTTAAACTTTTCTAGAGATTTTTTATTTTTTCTAATAGAATTATCTAATTTACTTAATTTTTGAATATTATTAGAATGTTGCAACTTCAAATCTCCAACATTATTACTTGTAAGAAAAAAGAATCCAGCCGAGCCAAATGCTACTATAAATATTAATATAGATTTAACATAATGTAAATCAAGTGAAAAATTATTCATTATTTATCCTTTATTTTAATTACAATTTTAAATTCAAAATTGTAACCATTTTTCTTTATATATGAAAATTTATATTTTTTAGATTTTAAAAATCCAACCAAATCCTCAACATTTGAAATATCATTGACAATCATAAAAACATTTATCTTTTTCTTTTTAATGTCGAATTTATATGTATATTTAGTTGGATCATATTTTGTAAATGGAACAAGAACATCTTTAGCATTTTCTAATGGGAAGGTATAAAAGTCCATTCTTGGCAACTCTTGTTTAATTTGTTTATTTAAGTTATCAAACTTTATTAATTGAGCACTTTGTTGTTCAATCTCTTTACTATAATAACTTTCTTGACTTAATGATTTTAAATAAAAGAATAAAATAACACCTATAACACTTATAAAAAATACATCACCAAGAGCCATATATTTATGTAAAATTTGTTTTTTATATCTTATAGATATATTATCATTTAAAAAGAAGTCTTCATATTCATTTACTAAACTAATAAAATCATTAATACCAATGCCATTCTCTTCGGGCATTTGTTCTTTTACTTTATTTGAAAATACTCCAAGATTCATACCTAATAAATCTTCTTTCATTCTTTCTAAGTTTTTAATATATATATCTACACTTAAATTAACATAGTAAATTGTATCATGATTACCCGATAAGTAATTAGATCTAAAATCATCTTCGCTTTCATACTTCTTTAGTAATAGTATATCATCAGAGATAATACCATTTTTACCTGGACCAAATTTATATAAGAAATACTCTAGTGAATAAACTTTATTAAATCCACATCCATCAATTAAATGTAAAAAGTATTCTTTAGTCATACCAAATACAAATGTTTTATCATCCTCTATATGAGTATTATAAACATAGTCTTCTAGTTCTAGTTTTAATTCTTTTTTAATAAAATCATTCTTAATTGTACTATCAAAAACATTTGTATAAATATTTTTATCTTCAATTGCCATTGAAGTATTTAATATTAAACAAGTTCCACCTTCACATTCTCTAATGTCACTAATCTTAGATAATGTTTGGTCTTTTTCGTATTTGTATATTGTTTTATTTATGTCAAAATATATTTTCAATTCATTCTCCTATTTTATATCGCCAAAAGTAAATAATGGTGCATTAACACCAATGTACAATGTTAACATTATACTAACTGTAAATATCATTGTTAAAGGGTTAATAAACTCTAGAGCAATATCTATTTGGTCATTCATTTTTTTACTATATAGTTTTTTAATTCTCTTATAGTATATATTTTGATTACCAGTTTTTTCACCATAATAAACATATGAACTAACTTGTTTTTCAAATTTGAAATCTTTTAATTGTTCGTGGAATGTTCCACCCTCTTTTTGTAATGTCTTCCCAATTTTAAGCAGTTTATCTCTTGTATGTTTATCTCCAATCACTTCACTTGAATATTTAATAGAATTATGCAACATAATGCCAGATTCGTGAAGAGAAGATAAAATTGAGAAAAATAATGAAATATCTTTATATTCTCCAATTCTTCTAATTGCAGGAATAAACATTAATAATTTAGAAAAAAGCCAATACAAAACTTTATACCCGAGAACAGTACAAACTAGCGTTAGAATCACAAAGGAAATTGGGTTTTCTATACCATAATCAGACATTCCATATAATTTTTTAGATATCTCTGGAAAATTTTCTGGATCCATCATTGTAATGAGTTCATGTGTTGCTGGAATTATATAGTATATAATAGCAAAAAAATATGCTAATAAAAATGCTATTACAAATTTTGGATATCTTAATATTTTATTAATTTTTCCACCTGTTGTAATTTTTAATTGTAATATTTCCATAATATTAAGATATGTATTTCCTAGCTTACCACCTTTTTGGGCAGACTCTAGAGACATTATAATATATCTTGGGATTTTTATTTCCTTTAAAGTTTCAACAATTGATTTACCTATTTTAATATTTACTTTAAAAACACTAGATAATTTTTGTAATCTTTTAGTTGATGCTCTTTCAAGCATTTCAACAATATCCATTTGACCTAATTGATTTTCTTCAACTTGATTAAGAACATCAATTAGTTCATATAATTCCTCTTCTATCAACCTTTGAGGTATTATATTTTCTTTAATTGTTTTATCAATAACAAGAGAATAACTTATAGAATCTGAATCATTAAATCTTTCATTTGGAAAATTTATTACAACTTCTTTTTTCTCTCTTGTTTTAGTTATTACATCATATACTAAATACATTATTCAGATTCCTTTCTAAATTGAAACCATTTTTTCATTTTAAATCCTTCTGGATATATTTTTCTTAAATCTTTTGCAAATTTTTCTTTTTCATCATCACTATTAAATTTAAGAATAATTTGACCTTTTTCAGTTAATAAAACAACTCTTAAATTTGCAATATATTGAGCAAAAGTATATACTACAAAGATAACTCCAATAATCCAATAGAAAGTAAAAGCTATTAGTGTAACTAAAGAATATGTAATCAATTCCCATTTATATAGCTTTATTTTTCTTATAGAGAAAATATTAGATATTGGAATAAATTGATCTTCTTTTTTATTCTTTAGTCTAATCCCTTCATTAAATAATTCATATCTATATTTTTCTTTTTGAATATATAATATACCTTTACTCATTTGTTACCACTCAGTACTACTTTTTGTACCCTTAGTTAAAGAAAAAGTAATTGTTAAATTTGGAGATTGTTCAATTTTCTCTTCTAGGGTATAAGGTGTTTGATTACCTGAATTTTCTGAATTAGAATCAGTTGTTTCTATTTCAGTATTTTTAATATGATTATAAATACCAGTAGCATTTGTTTTCCATATTGCTACTCTCTTATCATGAGTTTTACCATCTTCTATTGAAGGTGCTAATCCCATATTTACTTTTTTTAATGTTTTTAGTGCAACTGAACCTTTAATTCCAGAAATAGCAAAAAATCTATAACCATTTTTATAACATGTATAAAATTTACTTCTTGGGGCTGATTGAATATATAATCCACCCAAACTTTTTTCTTTAAATCCCAAACCTTTTAATGATTCATAATAGTTATTAACAAAATCAATACCATATTGATCCATTTCTTCAGAACCACCAGATCCAATATTGCTATATTTACCAGCCAAGTTCTCTTCTGTAAAATCAAAACATCTCATTGTTTCTTCATTCGTATAATCACCATTAGAATCAACTGATGCTGGTCTAATTGTACCTGCATAAGCAACAACCTTGGCATAACCTGCCTCAGCCTTCTTTAAAGCATCTACATATTGTGTAGCTTTACTATCTTCCATTATGTCAGCATATTTGTTATAACCAAAAGTACTTATAATACCTATTACGGTTAAAACAACAATTAACTCTAATAAACTAAATCCAGATCTTCTTTTCATCAATTTTGACTCCTAATACTTATATATTATTTATTATTATAAGCATTAAGAATTAAGATATAATCTTAATAATAACTATTTTATATTTTTTAAGATAGTTTTTCTTTCTCTTTTATTAGCTTTACTGATTCCTCTCTTCATTGCACCTAAATCTCCAACGATATATAAATTCTCTTTTGCTCTAGTCATTGCAGAATATAAATAATTAGCATTTATCATATATGAGTCAGTATGAGTTACTGACATAATAACATCTTTAAACTCATTACCTTGACACTTATGGGCTGTTAAAACATAAGCTAATCCAAGATAATTCTCTTTTAAAATATCATATTCATAATTAATATCTATTTTTTCATATGGAAATTTAACCCAAATATTATCTTTATCTACTTCAGTTACAATACCAATTTGTCCATTATAAACTTTATCAGCTTTTATTTTGATGCCATTTTGATATATATCCATAACAATATTTCTTAGATGTATAACCTTATCTCCAATTTTATATTTAATCCCTTTAACTTCTAAAAACTCACCTTTTGGATTTAAAATTTGTTGAGCTAAGGCATTCAATTTATTACTACCAATATCACTAGTTCTTGTTGGAGTTATGATTTGTAAATCTAATAAATTATCTTTTGTATAGCTTTTTAAAGAATTGAGTTTCAAAGTATTCATGATTTCATTTATATTTCTTTCTAATCTATCTTCCTTACTATCAACCCATGGAGTAAATTTAGTATGAAATCCTAGACTATTATGGTTATAGAATTTTTCTGGAAATTCATGAACTCTAATATGTTGTGCTACAATATTAATAATAGAGCCATCTTTTTGTCTAAAAACCTTATCTAGTGTTGTGTTATGAACAATATCTAGGTTTAGAATATCTTGATAAACATTTCCTAATCCAACAGGTAATAATTGTGCAGGGTCGCCTATAATGAACAACTTCGTTCTATTCCAATTAATTGCTTTTAAAAGATGATAGAACATTTCAGTGTTTACCATCCCTGTTTCATCAATTACGACTAAATCATAAGGGAGTAAATTCTTTTCATTAAATGAGTATGTTATACCATCAAAACCAAGTATTGCATGTATAGTCTTGGAATCAAATCCAGAAACAATTTTAATTCTATTAGCTGCAACACCTGAGAGAGCACAACAATGAATAGATTTATGATGTTCATCATATAACTCCATAACTAATCTAGAAACCATAGTTTTACCTGTACCAGCATAACCAGATAGTGAAAATATTGAATATTGTTCATTAGCAGATTTAATAATATTTCTTTGCTCTATAGATAGTTTAAATTCTCCAATAGATTCTTTATCGTCTAGCCAAGAATCTATATTATTTATTAATGGATCTAATTTATTACTTCCCATTTCTGATAATACTTCATATATATATAATTCTTTTTCATATACTGATTTTAAAGTTAAATCATTATTAAATAAAATAAAATCATCACTAATATCTGGGTTAATTGAATTAATAAAATCTATTTCATGTAAATAATATGGGTCTTTGTTGGAAGCTGTTCCATCATTACTAAGTATTGCTTTAGCAATAGTAAATAATTCATAATAATCTATTATTGTGTTTCCTGTATTATTCATATATTGATTGCTTGCATATTTTACACCTTCAATAATTCTACTTTTAAAAGATAATGGTATATTATCATTATATTGAACAATTTTATCAACTTTATTAAAACTAACTCCATCGACTTGTATTAATTGATATGGGTCTTCTTCAATTAATTTAACAATTCTTTCAGGAGTTCCTAGTGCTTGTCTTATACTTGTTATAAGAGTGCTAGAGAATCCAAAAGGTATTAATTTATTAAATAATGCTGTATCATGTTTATGAACTTTCCAATAAGCTTCTATTTTTGCTATACTTTTTTTACCAACACCTTTAAACTCTAACAATTCGCTAGGACATTCATCAAGAACTTCTTGCAATTCTTGGATAGACATTTCTTTAAGAATATCATTTAAAGTTTTCATAGGTATTTTAATAGTTTTATTAAAAAAATATTTCATACTATCTCTTAATTGATAAGAGTTGAACTTAAAAACTTTTTCTTGATTAGCAGATAATTCTTCCCATTCACCCATAAAAACAATTTCTTGATCATCGACAGTTTCAGGAGTGTCATAAATGAAACCATGAACAATAATATTATTGCTAGCTCTTAATCTAACATAATAATCTCCAGTAATGGTTTCTTTTTTTACGATAATTCTTTTTACTTTAGTAATCAATTCTGTCATATTAATATCCAATTTTATTAAGGAATAATCCTTATTATTTTATATATTATAATTATATATTAATAAACTTTAAATTACGGTAAAAGTTGAGAAAAATTTTTAATAACTCTTATTGAAAGACACTTTGGTTCTACTATATTTCTATATAACTACTTTTTAGATTATCGACAAAAAGAGTATGCAAAAGGTGAGCAAACTTGCTTGCAAAGTTGATGCGATGTGAGCGCAGTCTATCATAATTCTAAAATTATTTATAGGCGTCAGCAGTCGAATCCTGACATATAACCTAGGTTTGACCTAGTTATAAAGGAATAATAAAAAAGTATCTTATAATATAACTCAGGATGAACTAACTAAACTTAAAAAACTTGAAGAGTATGAATAACTTAATGAATGTGGAAGTTAATCTTTACAAATGTCACTAAGAGGCTTAGATAATGGTTTTGGTAAATTCTTCAAAAAACAAGGTGGTTATCCTAAGTTCAAATCAAAAAAATATACTCACCAGAGTTTTACAGTTCCTCAGAACATCAAAGTAGCCAACAATAAAGTGTATCTACCAAAGTTTACAAAAGATAGCTTAAAAGTAAAACTTCATCGTGAGATACCTAAAGAAGCTATATTAAAACAAGCTACAATCTCACGGCAGAACAATCAATATTTTATAAGCATTTTCATAGACGACAATATATCTATACCTAGACCTATAAAGGCTAGAACAGCAGTAGGCATAGATATGGGTATGACTCATCATCTTATCACAAGTGATAGAGTTAAATATTCAAACCATAGATACTATAATAAATCTCAGAAAAAGTTATTAAAACTTCAAAGAAGATTATCTAAAAAGCAAAGAGGTTCTAACAATAGACAAAAAGCAAAACTAGCTAAATCAATAACTGATGTAGTTTGGAGTGAATTTATGTGTTAACTAGAGTATAAAGCTGTGTGGAAAGGTAAAACTATCATCTCAAATATGTTCTTATTGCGGTGATAGTACAGGTAAGAAACCATTGAACATAAGAGAGTTTAATTGTCCTTATTGCGAAGAGAAAGATATAGACTGTGATATTAATGCGGCTATAAATATAAAAAATTATAGCCTAGGTCAAATAGATAATAGAAATACGGTAGGAACTATCGAAATATAAGCTTGTGGAGTGTTATCGAGTTTCTAGCACTTGTTAGAAATCACGACACTATGAAACAAGAAGCTCAATTATCTAAACTTGTTTAGTGGTCGGGTAGTCCACATAGAGATAATAATAAAATTTTGATAGATAGCTAATAATAAACTACATGAATAATAAGTAGTACATCAACACATCTGTTTTATTTATTTTATATTAGTGAGATATAACTACAACCTATTAATAGATCTTAATATATTAGATCTTCTACATATATATTATTCTACTTATTAAAAGATACTCAACGT
>Ga0256842_1000086_pt1 | contig 69673 bp, 64 predicted proteins | sample 4559240metaG_FD_185973 | JGI IMG/M metagenome (GOLD analysis project Ga0256842, IMG submission 185973) | Hydrothermal vent microbial communities from Guaymas Basin, Mexico - 4559-240 | ecosystem: Environmental > Aquatic > Marine > Hydrothermal vents | place: Mexico: Guaymas Basin | collected... | reverse complement strand
GGTTTTAGGTGACGGTTCAATCGTTGAAGATTTTAAATTGAGCGAAAACTTTGGTGAAAAGGGTACAGTTTTATTCTTTTATCCACTAGATTTTACTTTTGTTTGTCCATCTGAACTTATCGCTTTTGACCATAGACTTCAAGAGTTTAAAGATAGAGGTGTAAATGTTATAGGCTGTTCTGTAGATAGCCAATTTTCTCACTTTGCATGGAGAGAAACTCCAATCAATGAAGGTGGCATAGGTAGAGTTGGTTATCCACTTGTAGCTGACCTTACAAAACAAATTTCTAAAGATTATGATGTACTTTTTGGTGAAGCAGTAGCACTTCGTGGTTCTTTTCTTATAGATGCCAAAGGTGTTGTAAGACATGCAACTATCAATGATTTACCACTTGGAAGAAATATTGATGAGATGTTAAGAATGGTAGATACAATGCAGTTTACTGATGAACATGGTGAAGTTTGTCCTGCTGGTTGGCAAAAAGGTGATGAGGGTATGAAAGCTACAACTGAAGGTGTTGCTGAGTATCTTGCTAGTCACGAAAAAGAACTTTAGTCTTCTTATTTTCCACAGGCTTTTGTCTGTGGAAATTCAACTCCCCTTTTTTACAAATTCCAAAGCTTTTTGATTTACAAATGCTAGTTCGTACCACTGTTTTGATGGTGCTATAAGATTTAATCTTTTAGGATTAGAACTTCTTGAGAGTGCTACATAAAACTGTGATGGTGCAAAAATCTCATTTGTTTGGATTATCAAATCCTCTATACTCATCCCTTGTGACTTATGGATCGTTATTGCAAAGGCAAGTTTTATTGGATACTGATAAACACTAAAAATGTTTTCTTCCACCATCTCTTTTTTACCATCTATAGTTTTTTCTTTCCATATAGTTTTATTTTGAGCTACTCTTTCAAGTTTTACAATCTTAGCATCGTTCTTTTGCACATAAACAAAATCATCATCTATGTTGACAACCACACCCCTTTGCCCATTAAAATAGTTCCAAGAATTTCTTGTAAAAAGAACTGGTGCATTGATTTTTAATGCTAAATCTTTTTCTATTCTGGCATCATTCATAAATCTTTGTATCTCAATATCTTTAGCACTTTTAAGGTGTTTTATAATATGAGCTTCTTTTATATAGAGTTCATTATCTATAAATGAGAGTTGAGCAGTATTATGTTTTATAGCTGAATCATTTCGCCCAAAAAGAAATGTAAACTCACTCAAATCATTTGCCAAAGGCTTAATATATTCATTTAAATTATTATGTATCTCTTCATCAATAAAACCAAATCTTATATGATGCAGGAGTTCTATAAATGGTCTATCATCTGTTCTGTATATATGTGTCAGTTCTATTCTAAAAAATTCAAATTCATCCCAAGCATTAGATTCAAAAGCGAACCTAACCTCTCCACAACCTCTAACAACAGGTGGAAGTTGTAAAAAGTCTCCCACAACAAGAAGTGAACCTTGAAAGTCTGCTTGATCAAGTCTAAGCCTTATCATTTCAAAAAGTTCATCACTTACCATAGAAATTTCATCTATAACAACTAAATCCATGCTAGATATAAGCTTTTTTATCTTCTTTTTTATCTCAAATTTACCATTTTTTTCAAGCTCATCCAAAGAAGATGATATACCTAAATCCAAAAAACTATGCAGTGTTTGTCCACCTATTAGTGTAGCAGCCATCCCAGTTGAAGCAAGTTTTGCAACTTTTTTTGCATCTTGTTCATATAATTCTATAATTTTATTTGTAATTGTAGTTTTACCAACACCAGCTCCACCGGTTAAAAAAACATTTTGTTTTGATTTTAGCTTATCAATAGTTACATCTAAATAATTCATGCTATATAAAGAGCAATTATAATACCAATAAAATACAAAACATTGTATAATCGTGTATTATTAAATTATAAAGAAATGGATTTTTTATGGACAGAATACTCATAGTTGAAGACAACCAGACACTATCAAAACTTATAGCTAAAAAGATACAAGCGTCACTTCCGTATGAAGTAGATGTGGCATACAAACTTTCCGAAGCAAAGCTATTTTTAAAAAAATACAATTATTTTGTAACTCTTTTAGATATAAATCTACCAGATGCACCAAATGGGGAAGTTGTTGACTATGTTCTTAGTAAAAAACAACCTGTCATTGTTTTAAGTGCAAATATAGATAAAGATTTCAGAAAAAAGATGCTTCAAAAAAACATCATAGATTATGTAAATAAAAGTGGAGTAGATGATATAAAATATATTATCCAAACTCTCCAAAGATTAGAAAAAAACAAAGAACATAAAGTATTAGTTGTTGATGATTCTATGGTTTTTAGAAAACAGATGAGTGGTCTTTTAGAAAACTTGTTTTTTAAAGTTTATAGTGTTGCACACGGGGAAGAAGCGTTAAATATGCTACAAACACATCAAGATATAAGTTTGATTATAACAGATTACAATATGCCAGTTATGAATGGTCTTGAATTGGTTCACGAAGTCAGAAAAAAGCATAATAAGAACGATCTATGTGTTATAGCTATATCTTCAAACAACGAAGATGAGGTAAATGCACTCTTTTTAAAAGAGGGAGCCAACGATTACATAAATAAACCGTTTTCAAAAGAGGAATTTTCTTGTAGAGTAAATAATTCTATCGAGGCTTTAGAAAATATCCAACTCATTACAAACCATGCTAATCGAGATTTTTTAACTGGTCTTTATAATCGTAGATACTTTTTTGAAAATATGCATGAATATATTGAAAATAATGAAAATGATGAAAAATTTGCTGTTGCTATGATTGATATAGATTTCTTTAAAAAGGTAAATGACACATACGGACATGATACTGGGGATGAAGTAATCGTACAACTTTCTGAAATCTTAAGAACAAACACAAACCATCGTGATTTAGTCTCTAGATTTGGAGGGGAAGAATTTTGTATAGTTCTTAAAGATATAGACCAAGCTAATGCCTTAGCAATTTTAGAAAGATTAAGAGCTGAGATAGAAACAACAACTATAATAACACACAAAAAGGAAACTATAAACTTTACCGTTTCCATAGGTGCCACAATTTATAATGAAGAAGATGGTCTTGATGAAGCTATAAATCAAGCAGATATGATGCTATATAAAGCTAAACAAAATGGTAGAAATCAAGTAATAATGCAACCATAAAGGCAACAATAAATATGAAAATATATGCACCGTGGGAAAAGGCATTTAAAAAAGTCTCTACCCCATTTGAACAGTTTTTACATGCACAAACAACCAGTGGTCTAATCTTGATGGGTATGACTGTAATTGCTCTTATACTTGCAAATTCACCATTTGCAGAGGTATATAGCCATATTTTTCACACTAAAATAGATTTTAATGTAGGCTCATGGGGATTATCTCATACACTCCATCACTGGATAAATGATGGGTTAATGGCTATCTTCTTTTTTATGGTTGGATTGGAGATAAAAAGAGAAATTTTAGTAGGGGAACTCTCAAACATAAAGGTTGCTATCCTCCCTATACTGGCAGCTATTGGTGGGATGATTATGCCTGCACTAATTTATGCTTTTATCAATAAAGATTCTGCTGGAGCGAGTGGTTGGGGAATACCAATGGCAACAGATATAGCCTTTGCAATCAGTGCTTTAGTGCTTTTAGGAAAACGAGTGTCCCCTGCCCTTGTTACATTTTTAGTAGCTCTTGCAATAGTTGATGATTTAGGTGCTGTTTTAGTAATAGCATTTTTTTATACACAAGAGATTCATATGCTGCCACTCGCCTTAGCTGGTATCTCATTTTTAATTATGATTGCATTTAACCGTTTTGGGATTCATGCTGTTTTACCATACTTTATCATAGGTATAGGAATGTGGTTTTTCATGCTTGAATCTGGCATACATGCTACCATAGCAGGTGTTATAGCTGCCATGAGCATACCATCCAAACCAAAATGCACACCTGTTGACTTTACAGCACACACAAAAAATCTACTAGATGAATATGATAACTACCCTGTTGCAACCGACCATACAATGCACGAAAAACAAAAAGCAATATTACTAAATATTCAAGATAGAATAGACTCCGTAAACTCACCTTCTGCTAGGCTTGAACATGTACTTCACCTACCTGTAAGTTTATTTATAATTCCCATTTTTGCACTAGCAAATGCTGGTATAGCCATAAATTTTTCATCCATAGGAGATACAATATTTCAAAATATCTCATTAGGTGTTATTTCAGGACTTATTTTAGGCAAAGTAATAGGTATTGCAGGTACATCTTTTATAGCCATAAAATTAGGTATCGCCAAACTCCCGCAAGATAGTAGCATGAGTCAACTTTTTGGTGTTGCATTTTTAGGTGGTATAGGTTTCACTATGAGTATTTTTGTTGCTGATTTAGCATTTGTAGGTAATGAGGCACTCATATTTCAAGCTAAGATAGGAATACTTTTCGCTTCCCTCTTTGCAGGTTTATTTGGGTATATCTGGCTAAGATATATCGCAAAATAAAATTTTATTTTTTAAGAGAAGCAAAAAATTTCATCTCATATTCTCTAAGTATTCTAATCATATTTGTGGATCCTTCAACACCAATAGGATCTCCAGCTGTCAGTACATAACTTTTATCAAGTTTTAAAGAATTTTCCCTAAGTCCCTCTTGCATAACTTCTCTAAGAACCTGACCAATAGAATTCTCTTCAACAGTAAAGGCAGGAACAACACCCCAGCAAATTGTTAAAGACCTAGAAACTCTTTCATCATGTGAAACTGCATAAATATCTCTACGAGGACGATAACGGGAAAGTTTTTTAACTGCTGAACCTGTTTTAGAAAGCGAAATCATACCCCATGCATCTATATCTTCACAAAGTCTAACCGCAACTTCATTTATACTATCTGTTGCATCAAGAACTCTAAACTCTGAACATTTATTATACGGATAAATTTTTTCAGCACCCTGAATAGTTTTAACCATAGTTTTCACCGCCAAAACAGGATCATGTCCAACTGCACTCTCTTCAGACAACATAACTGCATCTGTTCCATCTAAAACTGCATTCGCAACATCACTTATCTCTGCTCTTGTCGCTCTATCACTTGTCATCATAGAAAGTAACATCTGAGTAGCTGTTATAACTGGTTTTGCCGCTTGGTTTGTTTTATTGATAAGCATTTTTTGTAACGATGGAACTTCATAATATGGAACTTCAATACCCAAGTCACCACGAGCCACCATAATCCCATCACTAGCTTCTATAATAGCATCTATATTTTCAATAGCATCAAATTTTTCTATCTTTGCAAAAAGTTGTATCTTAGCATCATTATCTGTTATGATTTTACGAGCGTTTATCATATCGTTAGCATTTTGAACAAAAGATATAGCCATAAAATCAACACTATTTTTTATTCCCCAAAGCATATCGTTTCTATCTTTTTTAGTTAGCACATCTATACCTAAACATGTATTTGGAAAATTTACACCTTTTTTAGATGACAATATACCTGGATTTTTAACTTTTACTTTTACCACATCATTTTCATGTTCAATAACTTCCGTACAGATCATCCCATCACAAAGATAAATATTTTCTCCCACTTTAAGTTGCGTTAAAATGGTTGGTTGATTTATGCAGGTAACATATGTTTTTTCATCTTTTTGATAACCAACCATCTCATTTTTTACAAATTCTATAATATCATCTTTTTCAAGCTTAAAAGGTTTTTCTAATTTACCAACACGAATTTTAGGACCACTTATATCTTGAAGTACCCCAACAAGTAAACCTGTATTTTTTTCAGCTTTTCTAATCCTCTGAAGCACTTCATAATGATATTCATGTGTGCCATGTGAAAAATTTAATCTAAATACATTCACACCAGCTCTCATCAATTTTTCCAACATCTCTAATGATTCAGATGCAGGTCCAATCGTTGCTAAAATCTTCGTTCTTTTTTTCATATTAGTTACCTTGTATTTTTTTTATAAGTGTAACATATATTAATGGGAGTTTATTATGAAAAAAAAATTACTAGTCACTTTATCTATGTTTTTAATTATAAATACAGCTTTTGCAGCAAAATTAGGGGAAAAGGTACAAAATAATTCTCTCATAGTTTATAATGGTAATATTGCACTTGTGCATGAACAAAGAGATTTAATACTCGATAAAAATGATAAAGAGATTATATATAAAGGTGTAGCAAAAACGATAGATACTGACTCTGTAAATGTAAATCTACCAAATTCTATCACATTATATTCGCAACAATATCGCTTTGATAAACTATCAAGAGAAAAACTTTTAGATGCTCATATAGGTAAAGAGGTTATTGTAAAAATCAAAAAAGACACAAGAAATTTCATAAAAATCAAAGCTACATTACTTTCAAACAACTCTTCTTATTCGATTGTAAAAACAAAAAATGATGAAATATTATCTATAGAAAATCAAAATATCATATTTAAAACCATCCCAACTCAACTCATCACAAAACCATCCTTAGTTTGGAATATATCTGCTAAAAAGTCACTAAATTCCAAAATGAGTATTGATTATATCATCAAAAATATTGGTTGGGAAGGTAACTATATTTTAAATATAAAAGGCAACAAAGCACACCTTAACGGATATGTATCTATAAAAAATTCTTCAGGTAAAAAGTTTATAAATACAAAATTATATGTTTTAGCAGGGGAGATAAACCATCCTCAACAACCAAGAAATATATACAGAGTTGCAAAATCAATGATGCTAGATAGTGCCAATAAAGTATCCCAACAAGCATATGAAGGATACCATTTCTATACCATACCTTTTAAAGTAAACATAACAAATAACGAGACAACCCAAATCAAATACATTGATAAAAAAAATATTCCAATCAAAAGAAAATACACCGCAACATTATCTCGACCAAAATATCTTCATGGAAAGATAAAACACAGCATAATACAATATATACATTTTAAAGGCATAGCTTTTGCACTCCCCAAAGGGATTGTCAGAACTTATTCAAAACTTAAAAAAATAAATATACTGCTAGGTGAAACAACTATTAATCATACCCCAAAAAACACACCAATAGATATAAAACTCGGTAAGAATTTTGATTTAAAAGTAACAGAAACCATTTTAAAAAGAGATGACACCAAACTCTACAACGACGAGACCATAAAATATACTATAAAAAACAGTTCTCAAGAAACAAAGACAATTCAACTTCTTATACCTTTTAATAAAAATTCATTAAGTAGCATAAAAACAAAAAAAACATATAAATTTACAAAAGGTAATATGGTGACTTTTAATATAACGATTGAAGCTAATAGTTCTAAAGATTTTAAAGTCAGATTTAGAAGTAAAAGATGATTTTATACACTTTTAATTACATCTTTGATACACTCCGACATGAAAATTATTAAACAAAAATTATTAACCGAACCTTTTTCAGCGGATGCACTTAAACTTGCTCGTGCTATCTACTTTACCCACTTAACAGATGGAAATAATCTTTACTTAGAGATTAAATTGACTTCCATTACGACTCTTTTACACTTACACTCAAATAAAGAAACACAAGAAAAAATCCATAAACTTTTAGATGAGTTAAATGAACCTTTAGCTGTAAAAAATTTTAAATTTTTTGGGAAAGTTTATCCACTAAGACTTGTAATATTTTGCAAATATAAAATAAATAAAAACATATTAGAGATTGAACTAAGTGAAGAGTTTTTACATGCTGAACATAAATATATGTTAGACTCATTTTTAACAAACTAAAGGCGAAATTTGGCAAAAAGATATATAATTTTAGATACTGAGACAACAGGAACAAACGAAAATGATAGAATAATCCAGTTAGGTTTTATAGTTTTAGGAACAAAAGAGGTAGAAGTTCATAATGAATTTTGTTCATCTGACATACCAATCAGTTTTGGAGCAATGGAAGTCCATGGCATCACTCCTGAGATGATTGAAGGCAAACCCACATGCCAAGAAACAACAGCCTACAAAAGACTTCAAGAGTTAAATACTCAAGAAAACTACATTATTATTCACAACGCACCTTTTGATTTAGGTATGCTACAAAAAGAGGGTTTTAACACTCAAATGAAAGTTATAGATACACTTAGAGTTGCAAAACATATTTTTAGTGAAGAAGAGGCTCACAGACTTCAATACTTTCGCTATAAAATGGGTTTGTATAAGTATGAGCAAAAAGAAGCTGATACCCTAGGTATAGAGGTAAAAGCACATGATGCCATTGGCGATGTTTTGGTTTTAAAGCTATTTTTAACTAAACTAAAAGAAGCTGTTAGTGCAGAATTCCCACATGCCAATCCTGTTGATAAAATGGTAGATTTAACAAATACACCGATTCTTATAAAAACATTTAGATTTGGAAAGCACAAAGGCAAAACACTTCAAGAAGTTGCCTCAAGTGATGCTGGTTACCTAAGATGGATGCTTTCAAATATGGAAAATCTTGATGAAGATATGAAATACTCTATAAATACCGTCCTAGAAGCTTAACACCTATTTTGTAGTAAATTCAAATACACCATTAAATTGTGTCACACCTTTTTCTAAAAGGTGTTCACATCTATCTTTATATATTTCATATAATGGCTTTCTATAATCTTTATATAATTTACTAAATATCTCGTATGCTTCTTTAAAATCAGCCCCAACATAAAGTTCATGACCTCTATTGTATTCATCTATTTCTAAACGCTTCTTCTCATCTGCAACACCTTCAGATAAAATCTCATATATTTTAACTGGCTCTTTTTTACCTTTAACTCTTACTATATCTAAAAGTTGCATCACATATTCATCTTCTAATTTAGCAACACTAAATTCAGACACAACAAGCCTTACTTTATAAACTTTACAAAGCCCTTCTAGCCTTGAAGCAAGATTTACAGCATCTCCAATAATGGTATAATCAGACCTACCAGCAGAACCAATCTCCCCAACAACAACATCCCCCGTATTTATACCTATCCCGTAATCAACATCAAAACCAAAATCTGCATTTATTTTTTTGTTTATAAAATCTCTTTGCGATATCTGATAAAGTGCAGTTTTTACTGCTTTATCTGTATGGCTTTTCACTTTTAATGGTGCATTCCAATAAGCCATAATAGCATCACCAATAAACTTATCTATTGTTCCACTGTTTTTTTCAACAGATTTAACCATAATATTCATATAATAGTTTAAAAAATCCGTTATTCTTTTTGGAGACTTTAGCATCTCAGATATATTTGTAAAACTTCTAATATCTGAAAAATATATGGTAACTTCAACCTCTTTTGAAGAAAGATTAACAGCATCAGGATTTAAAAGCAAATCATCCATAACCTGTTTTGAGACTTTTTTAGAAAAACTTTGTTTTACCATCTCTTTTTGACGAAATTCAAACAGGTATTTTAGTGCTAAAACACCAACAAGAGAAAAAAACATAGAAGCCAACGGAAAAATAGAATTCAAAATAATATGTTGTACAAATAACATATAGTAATCTAAATATATAAAAGAGAAAAGAGAAAGGATATAAATAACACTTAAAGATACTAAATTAAATCTTGAATAGATAAAGATCACAACAAAAGAGATAATAATAATAATAAATAAATCAACTATCTCAGTCCAATATGGTTTACTTATCATATCGTTATGCAAAAGATTATCTATCATATTTGCATGTATTTCAACTCCAGCAATCACACTGTCCATAGGTGTTGATCTAAGATCCATCAAACCATAAGCAGAAGTTCCAATAAGGATAATTTTACCCTCTATCTCTTTTTTATCAATTACATTGTTGTAAATATCAACAGCAGAGATATATTTATAACTTTTAAATGAACCTCTAAAATTTAGATACATTCTACCAAATCTATCACTTTTTATATATTGATTTGCTAGTTGTATAGACTCTACACCTGCTTTAGTATAATTTACTGTAACCTTCTTTGCACCCACAGCTATGCGATACATCTCAAAAGCCAAAGAGGGATACACTTCACCTTCATATTCTATCAAAAGAGGAACACTTCTAATCATACCTGTCTCATCAGGAATATTATTCATATATCCACTAGAATATGCCTTATCTTGAATCACTTTAATATTGGTTAAAACACCTTTGGCATGTGGGATAAAATCAAATTTTGGTTTATGTTTTTGTATAAATATCGCCGGAATTTGTGGTGCTTGTTTGTTGTTTTTATTATCAAAATCAAAAACATAACCAAGTATAGTTGGTGTTTTAGCAATAGTATTTGCTAAAATCAAATCATAATCGGGCAGATTTTTAACATCCATCCCCCACCTTTTAGCTAACCTTTTAGGAGAAGTTTTATCAGCTTCTGCAAACACAATATCCAAACCAATTATACCAGCACCATCTTTAGTAAGGTTAGTTAATATTTTAGATATTTTATCCCTCTCCCAAGGCCATTGACCAAGTCCCTTTATACTTTTCTCATCTATATCTATGATAACTATACTATCAGATGTTTTCTCTTCACCCCTAAACTTAAAATAAAAATCCCTTATCCTACTGTCAAGAGAATGAAAATAAGATGGTAAAAACAAGTACGCACTAGAAAAAGAAATAGAGATAAGCAAAAAAAGTAAAATTAAAAATTTATACTTATCTCTCATGTTATTATTTTAGACTTATTGTCCACCACTACTCTGTGTTTTATTTCCAACTTGATAAACACCTTTTGCATGGACACCATTATCAGAATCACTAATTACAAACTCTCCACCAACAACATCAGCATTTGGTCCATAAAATCTTCCAGTGGCTGAACCATTCCCATTGTTAGCATTATTTTGATCACCAGCAAAGGAGTTTCCACTTATATCCATACCATTATCATTGTTATCAAATTTAATATCATCTCCTCCATAGTGAATAGTTAAAGCAGCCTTGTCATTCCCAAAATCAACCTCTAAACTTGCATCACCATCTATCAAATCACCATTACTATCAAAATCATATGCTTTATAGGAGCCAGTATAGCTAAATTCACCACTTATTCCATCAACAACCGCTGTATCCGTAGGATTACCAGCCACCCATAAACCATTTTCATTTATAGTATTAGTAGTTCCATCATAAGTAAGATCATATTGAACAACCCATTCTCCCCATCCTATATAATCTGAGTCTATGGCATTATCCATGCTTATAAAATAATTATTTTCAATATTTGAAACAACTTTATCAGAATCATCATACTCTATATCACTAAAATATGTACTCAAATCTTGAGAAAAAGATGTAGTTGGAAATATTGTATAAGTTCTATCTTCAGAACCATCTTCATATCTTATAGAACCACTTTTAAGCATTGCAGTTTCTTCCTCTGGTTTATACTTTAATTTCAAATTCATTAAATATAATTTATCATCTGATTTAGCACTTTCACCATACCCACTAGCATCATAAGTTAATATTGGAGTATTAGAAGAATTTTCTACTTGATCAGTTATATCTTTTATAACTATATCGCCATCATCATCAGTTGTCTCATCAATCTGACCTTCAACATCAAGACTTAGATTATCTTTTTTTCCTTTTTTATCACTTTTTCCAAAACTTTTTTCCCTCATCATTTTAAGTTCTTGTGGAGAAAATTCTTTTACCTTAACTTTACCATCCACAGATAAATGAAGATAAAAACTTTGATTTACTATATATTTAGCACCATTTATACCCACACTAATCGCACCAAATGTACAAAATACATTATGAGAACCATCATTGTTAACCAAAACTGTAAAATTGGTTCCTCTGATACCGATAGTAGCTGTTTTTGTAACTACACTAAATTTATCTGGTGCCACCTTCCCTATCTGACCTGTTATTGTTCTCATAGCACCTCTTAACATGCTAAATTTTACAACTGGCTTTTGATTGTCTTCAAAAAGATACTCACTTATGGCAAAATTTGAATTTTTACCCAAAGTAACAATGGTCTCATCTTTAAATATAATCTGAACCTTAGCCTTATCATCCGTAATTATTGTATCATTCTCTTGAAGCTTTACCCCTAAAGAAACTTTAATCTTCTCTCCTGCTCTTTGTATAAAAGCTCCACCATTTAAACCAGTAACAGTTGCAACATCTTTTGCAAAAAGAGTCACCCCTACAAATACAACCATTAAAATTATTTTAATTAAATATTTCATGACCTTTCTCCTAAAATGTTTTATTTAAACCGATGGTTAATGTATATTTCTCATATGAAAAAACTTTTTGATTTGATTCTACCCTGTCATATCCGCCTTTTATATGAAAACGAAGAGTTTGTAAAATTCTCGCATTTAAGGCTACAGATAATGTCCCAGCATCATCGTATCTTGTAGAATCAAAAAGTGTACTATGATCTTTATAGTTCCGTCTTCTATATTGTCCAAATGCCTCCATGCCATAAACTGCACTAAATTGATTTGCATATGCTAAGTTTACCCTATATTCATCATAATCAACATCTATCCTCTTTCCATGTAATTTTTGTTCTCTAATCCCAATTAAACCAGCTTGAACATAAGAACGGGGAGAAATTATATCTTGTAAAGAGTAATCAACCTCGTAATGATGGGAATTCAAACCAGATTGAGCTTTTTGAGTAAAATACTTTGTTTGATACTTAAATGAGACTATACTTCTAAGAGTATTTAGATGATTGTACTCAAATCTAGGAGAAAAAGAAACTGTTCTTAAATACTCCCGTTTCGATAAAGTCATCACATCCAACCCAACTATAAATTCAGCAAGATATTTTGTATTTTTATACAATACACTAGGATTATATGCCAAATACTGCACATCATAATCATCTAATTTTTTATAATCTTTTAAAAATAATTTCACTCTGTTTTTAAAAGCATATCCACCACTACTACCAAAATCATATACATTAACTACATTTGCATAAAGTTGAAAAGCTCTATCAGACTTTTCTGAAGCAGAAGGCATAGTACCCGTACTTATATCATAAGTACTCTCTAGTGAACCATAATTAACATTTGAATCATATAACCAATCTAAATTTATTGTCGCATATGTAAATGACCTACTTTGAACATTTTTAACTTTAGCCAAATACATCTCGATATTGGTTCTTACATTTTGTGGAAGATTTGGATTATTCAAGACTTCTTGAAACTTATTTTGTGCATCTTTATACATTTTTAACATAAAATATGTCCTAGCCATCTCAAGCTTATTTCTTAGATTACCAGAATCTAACATCTCAACTCTTTCAAAAGCCGCTAAAGCCACTTCGTAATGACCTGTTTCATAAGCTGAACGACCAAGATAAAAATTCACTTTTGCATTTGAGAGTTTTGAGATATAAAGCTTAGAAAAAATATCGTAACTCCTCTCAAAGTTTTTCGCCTTGTATGCACTAAACCCCTCTTTATACTGAGCATCCAAATCAGCACCATATAGATAGAATGGAAACAACAAAATAACAAAAGCTAAAAAAAACTTTTTCATCTCAAACCCCCTAATATTTTTCATACCTTAGACTATTATAGTGTTAAATATATTAAAGTTATTTAAAAGTATGATGCAATAAAAAAAGTATTTGCGAAGAGTCTCTAAAACTCTATCGCGAGAAGGGTTAAACCAGGTCGTCCAAATTTTTCTTTATAAAGTTCACACTCTTTTGTTTGAACTTCTTTGAAACCTAATTTTTTATAATACATTATCGTATCAAGCGCACCTATTTCAACTATACTTTGAGCGATTCTATAGCCTTTTAACCTTGCACTCAGAAGAGATTTTTGCATAAGTGCCTTTAAAACACCAACATCTATAAAGCCCTCTAATTCTTCCATAAAATCAAACATAAGCGTTCTCTTGTTTAATTCAAAATCACACTCGTATAACGGTTCTAGGCTATCTTGTGCAGTATCGCAACCTATCTCTTGTAAAGCTTGTAAAAATGTTTGTTTAGTTGAAATTCTAGGCTCATAACTACAAAGTGTACCAACACTTTTTCCGTCAACTTCTGCTATCAAAAAATTATTAAATTGACAGTGACTTCTAGCATTAGTTTGCGTCAGTGCTTCTAGTTTTTTTAAAATATCTACTTCATCGCACTCAGAAAAAATCAAATCAAACAGACCCTCTTTTTTACCAGCTCTTGAACTCTGCAAAATCATTTGCGCTAAAAAGGGAGCATCCCCCACAACTGCTTTTCTAATTTTAATACTCATAACTTCTTTCCGAAAACTGATTTATCTTCATATAATGGTAATAGTACCATACTTTACAATAAAAAGTTTCTTAATTCTCGTAAGTTTTTAAATATTTGTATTTTTGTTGCAATAAGTTTATATTTTTACTAAATTAAAACTTATTCTTCCTCTTTAACCATTCTATCTTTAGCCTCAATTCCCATAAGAGATAATCCTGTTTTGAGACTCAGCGCCACTACTTCTAAAACTTTAAGCAACTTAGCTTCATCATCTGTACCTATCATACGAACATCATAGTAAAACTTATGCAAAGATGCTGCAAGTGCTTTTAAATAATCTGGTAGTTTTTGTACCTGACGAGAATTAAACGCATCTTCAACAACTTCAGGCAGTAAAAGTGCATCAAAAAGTAGTGTATCTGCACTCTCACCCAAATTTTTAAGAGTAGTGTTTGATATGTCTTCTTTTGTAACGGTTGCTTTAGAAAGTAGCGTTTTAATTCTGGCATGTGCATACTGTATATAAAAAATAGGATTTGAACTATCTTGCTTTTTAAACTCACTAAGATCAAATTCTAAAGCAGTATCACTCTTTTTAGAAGCAAATATAAATCTAAGTGCATCAGCACCTATCTCTTCAACTATATCACTCATAAGTATTACATTTCCAGCTCTTTTACTCATCTTATATGGCTCACCATCTTTTAAAAGACTAACCATTTGAGAAAGAAGCACCTCAAGCTTTGAACTATCAAATCCAAGATACTCAATAGCCGCATTTACACGAGGTATATAACCATGATGATCAGCTCCCCAAATATTAATATAATGATCATAACCTCTTTCAAATTTTTGGTTATGATAAACTATATCTCCAGCCAGATAAGTTGGTCTGCCATCCTCTCGAACAACAACTCTGTCATGGTCATCTCCCTTAGCTTCAGAAGCAATCCACATTTTAGAGTCTTTTTCATAAACTCCATCACCCATCTTTTGCATCACTCTATCCCAGTCAGCATAAAGAGATGATTCATTTACAAAAGTATCAAAGTAGATATTTAAATCGGATAAAGATTTAATAACTATTTCCATCACACCATCTTTTGCCCAAAGTGCCAACTCTTTTTGACGAGATTCATCGCTTAATATCTCTTTACCAAACTTCTCAATAGCACCCTCTGCTAAATCTGCCAAATAATCCCCACGATAGTAACTCTCTGGATATTCAACACTCTCTTTTAAGATATGCTCACGACCATAAAGTTGGATAGACAATCCAAGTAAATCTATCTGGTTACCAGCATCATTAACATAATATTCTGCAGTAATGTCATAACCTAAATGTTTAGCAAGTCTATAGAGTGTATCACCATAAACTGCACCTCTAGCATGACCTATATGAAGTGGTCCTGTAGGATTTGCACTTACAAATTCTAAAAGAATTTTTTCATCTCTTTCTTGTTTAGCAAATTGATTAGGATTTTGTAATGCCCAAACAGTATATTCACTTAAAAAGTTTTCACTCAAACGAAAATTTAAGTAACCTTTTAGTGCTTCAACACTACTAAACATATCACTTTCATCAAAAGAAGATGCCAATTCCTCAGCAATCACCATAGGAGATTTTCTTAACTCCTTTGCTAAGGAAAAAGCGATAGGGGTAGCAAAATGACCAAAAGAACGATCACGAGGCTTTTCTAAAACAACTTCACGACCAAATTTTTCACGCAGAAGCGCCGATACTCGTTGTTTCAAGATTTAAGCTTGTGTAGTAGTTTTTGGAGCTTCAGCAGATGCAACTTCTTCAGTTTTTTCTACCTTTTTAGGTTCCTCACTAGCAACTTCATCAACCTCTTTCATCTCTTGTTTGAAATTTTTTATACCTTTACCAAACCCTTTTGCAAGTTCAGGTATCTTTTTAGCACCAAATAATAGTACAACTATTCCAAAAATTATTAATAACTCTGTTCCACCAGGCATACCCATATTATATTTCCTTATCTAAATTAATTTTGAGAGTATATCTACACTTTGCTGTAAAAACCCTTATTGTTCTATATCTTCCCATTCTTGAATAAAACAATTTATGTCTTCACTGGGAATTTTCATCCTCGCAGCCTTTGCAATTAACTTCAATATCTCAGATGATTCTTCAAAATCATCATTTATTATCACATAATCATATTCTGAAATTCTTTGTATTTCCAGTTTTGCCATTTTCAAACGCCCTTTCATAACTTCTTCACTATCTGTTGATCGATTTTGAAGTCGCTTTTTTAGCTCTGAAAGTGTTGGTGGTGTAATAAACACCGAAGTAGTAATATCCCCAAGACGGCTATTTATAGCTGTATTTCCCTGAACATCAATATCAAACAAAACCAACTTTCCAGCACTCAATGCTTCTCTAACTGGTTTAAGCGATGTTCCATAATGATTACCATGAACTACGGCATACTCTAAAAAATTATCTGCTTCTATATCTTTTTTAAATTCCTCTTCATTAACAAAATGGTAATGAACACCCTCTTGCTCACCCTCTCTCATAGGACGAGTTGTTGTAGATATGGAAAAATAAAAATCCCCAATATCATCCGCTATATTTTTTATCAAAGAAGTTTTACCAGCACCACTTGGTCCAGATAAAACCAATACTGCCCCACTCTGTTTATTCATCAATTATCACCTAAAGTTATATTTATATTAATTTTCATACCTTTTAATGAAGCAACTACATCTTTATCGCTTAATGCAGTTAATAGTTTTTTCAAGGCTTCAACACCATTAGTATTGTCTTCTTGTGCTTCTGATGGCTCTTCTTCCTCTTCTGGCTCTTCTAGTTCTTCTGTTTCTTCTGCTGCTACTGTATCTTCTTCAAGATCTTCAACATCTTCACCTATAGCCAACTTTAATTCTCTAGCACTCAAGGTATCAAAGTCATCCACTTCACTCTTTGCAATATCCAACAAAGTATCTTCATCCACTTCGCTTTGCAAATCTTCTTCACTTAATTCATCAACTGCATTTTGAATTTGTGCTTCCATATCTATATGTTCATCTATATCTTCACTTAATATATCTTCATCCATATCAGCCAATTCTTCTTCAAAACTATCTTCTTGCTCTGAAATATCTTCTAGTTCACCATCATCAAGCGATTTTTCATCATCTTCCACCAACTCTTCTTCATCCAAATCATCTAATTCATCTTGAACTACATCCTCTTGCTCTGAAATATCTTCTAATTCTTCTTCAAAACTATCTTCTTGCTCTGAAATATCTTCTAGTTCGCCATCATCAAGTGATTTTTCATCATCTTCCACCAACTCTTCTTCATCCAAATCATCTAATTCATCATCTTCCAAATCTGTATCTTCAAGAAGGTCTTGAACCTCTTTTAACTCATCTATATCCAATACACTTTCTGTATCACTTTCATCTTCTTCATCTAAATCTTCATGATTTTCGTCTAAATCCAAATCTTCATCTATCTCATCTAATTCTTCTAGCTCATCTAAATCTGTATCTTCTGAATCACCCTCTAAATCTATCTCTTCCAATTCATTTTCATCAAAATCTAAATCATCATCATTAAACTCATCCAATGCCTCAATATCATCTATATTATCATCAAGGTCATCTTCATGAGTATCTGGTGTCTCTTCTTCTAGGTTTATAGAACTTGCTTCTTTACCTAAAACTAAAAATAGCTCTACTAAATCAGTAGGTAAAAAAGGTTTTTTAAGTGTCGATGTGAAACTTTCAACTTCATCAGCATCTCTTGTACAAATATATAAAGATTTATCATATTCTATTTTATTATTTATCTCATCTATTATATCAGCACTATATAAAGCATCATCTACCACCAATAAATCATACACTACACCTTTTATCTCATCAACACTACTAACAACTTCCAACTCATCGGAAGTTTTTTGTGCGCTTAGAGTTACTAATTTGCTAACAACTGGATTATCATTTAAAAGTAATATCTTCACTTCAAAGTCCTTTAACTTACTCTTTAAGCATTATTGTATCGAAAAAAAACTAAAAAAACATCTCTAAAGCATTAAATGCTTCTTGCACCTGCCCTTTTAATATAAGCATACTAGCACTAAGCACTGCAATAAGGACGACAAATGCAACCATAATTTTAATAGGAAATCCAATAACAAGTAGATTAAATTGTGGCATGGTTTTCATCAACATACCAAATATAACATCAGCCAACCACGATAAAGCAATAATTGGAAAAGCTATCATAAAACCTACAACAAACATATTTGATGTAGCATGAACAATATAAGTAAAAAGATCTTCAGTCATTAAAAAACCACCTAAAGGAACACTCTTTAATGAATCATTTATAAAAAGCAACAACCAATGATGAAGATTTAACGACAAAAGTATCATAAGTCCTAAAAGTGATAAAAACTGAGAAATAATCGGCATAGAAACACCAGTTTGTGGATCAATTGCACTCGCCATAGAGAAACCCATCATAAAAGAGATTTGTCCACCAGCAAATGTTATAACATTGTAAGCTAATAATAAGACTATACCTATAGCCAAACCAAACATAAGTTCACTAAGTATGGCCAATAATATGGTTGGCACATTTATCGCTATAGCAAGGGGTGGCATAGATGGATAAAATACTATAGCAAAGAAAAATGCCATGGTTGCTTTTATATTCATGGGGATATTTTGATGAGAAAATATAGGAGCAGCTAAAAATAGAGCCGCAAAACGAAAAAATAAAAGTATAAAACCAACTATATAAGTTTCACTAAATATATCTGCCCAACCCATCATAGTTTTATTTCACCCTGATTAACTCTTTATTTTCGAGTTTATAAACCTTTTGACATTTAAAAGCAAGAATTTCATCATGTGTCACCAAAATCATCCCTGCCAAACTTTGATCACAATACTCAAAAAACAAATCCATAACATCATGTGCTGTTTTTTTATCAAGATTTCCTGTTGGCTCATCTGCAAAAATAATGCGAGGTTTTTTTGTTAAAACTCTGGCTATAGACACTCTTTGTTGTTGTCCACCTGAGAGTTCTGTCACTTTTTGTTCTATCACGGTATCTATATTTAATTTTTTTAAAAGGTCTTCATCTATCCTTTGGTTTGAAAGCATTGCCGCAACTTCCAAGTTTTCATAAGCACTAAAACCTTTAAAAAGATAATGAGATTGAAAAACAAGTCCCAAATCATCCCTTTTTATCTTAGAAAGTCTTTTTTTATCCATAGATGATACAGCATTACCAAAAAGTGAAATAGCACCACTATCTGGTGTTAAAAGTGTTGATAATATATGTAAAAGTGTTGATTTTCCACTACCACTTACACCAATAATAGCGATAGACTCTTTTTGTTGTAAATCCAAAGAAACATTATGAAAAAGCTCATAATCAAAAGAGTGTGATATATTTTTTGCTGATAGTAAATTCATAGGAAAGATTATAGCTAATCTAGTTAAAGAGGAGGTTTAAATTGTTAAGTATGGGTAAGGAAAAATCCTTAACCCATCTGTGCAGCAACTTCAGCTGCGAAATCATCTTCTTTTTTCTCGATACCTTCACCAACTTCAAGGCGAATGAACTCTGTAATCTCAGCAGTTCCACCAAGTGCTTTAGCAGCTTTTTCAACTGCTTTTGCAACAGTTAATTTATCATCTAAAACATATTGTTGGTCTAGTAAAGCTTGTTCTTGATCAAGTAATGTATTGTCCAAGATAAATCTAGCTATTTTACCAGGGATGATTTTATCTAAAATTTTCTCAGGTTTACCCTCAGCTATTAACTCAGCTTTGATGTCAGCTTCAGCTTTTTTCATAACTTCATCAGTTAATTGCATCATAGAGATATATTGTGGTACATTTTTAAGAGGTTTTTTAAGTCTTGCTAACTCTTCATTGCCTTTTTTAAGAGCTTCGATACGACCTTTTGTTTCACTCTCAACATACTCAGCATCAAAATCTTTGTAGCTTAGTGTAGTTGGTTTCATCGCAGATGCGTGCATAGCAACTTGTTTTAAAGTGTCTCTCATACCCTCAGCAGTTTTTGCAGAATCACATTTAGCAGTGATGATAACTGCGATACGGTTGTTTGAGTGAATATAACCATTAAGTGCTGTATTTTCATCAGCTGTTAGTGTACCAAAACGACGAACTTCAATTTTCTCACCAATTTTAGTTACAGTTTCTGTAAATTTAGTGCCAAAATCACTAGCCATTAAAGCATCAACATCTGCAGGTTGATTGTTATAAATCTCTTCTACAGTATCTTTAACTAAATTTTGGAAACCTTCATTTTGAGCAACAAAGTCAGTCTCAGAGTTAATCTCAACAACTGTTGCTTTTGAAAAATCATCAGCTATTTTAAGACCAGCAAGACCTTCTGCTGCAACTCTATCAGCTTTTTTAGCTGCTTTAGCAATACCTCTTTCTTTTAAAAGTTCTTGAGCTTTAGCCATGTCCCCATCAGCTTCAACTAAAACTTTTTTACAATCCATCATCGGTGCATCAGTTGCTTGACGCAACTCTTTTACCATTGCTGCTGTAACTGCTGCCATGATTATGCTTCCTCTGTTTGAGCTGGTGCTTCAGTTGCCTCAGCTTTTACTGCTACTTCTTCAGTTGTAGCTTCTTCAGTTTGCTCATCTTCAGCAGGTGCATCTTTAAGAGCTTTACCTTCATTGATAGCTGCAGTCATCTCACGACAAAAAAGTTGGATAGATCTAATTGCATCATCATTACCAGGAATTGGGTAAGTGATAAGATCAGGATCACAGTTAGTATCAAGTGGAGCAACAACAGGAATACCAAGACATCTAGCTTCTAAAACAGCAATATGTTCTTTTACTGCATCAACAACAAAAAGCATATCTGGAAGTTTTTTCATGTTACGGATACCACCAAAATATGATTCAAGTTTATCTTTTTTTCTTGAAAGCATTAAAGCTTCTTTTTTAGTTAAAAGATCGATTTGACCATTTTCTTGCATCTCAGTAATAACATCAAGTTTACGGATAGATTTTTGAATAGTTGGGAAGTTAGTAAGCATACCACCTAACCATCTGTTTTCAACATATGGCATATTACAAGCAATTGCAGCTTCTTTTACAGAGTTACGAGCTTGTTTTTTTGTACCAACAAATAAAACTGTTTGACCTTCTGCAGCAGCATCTACAACAATTTGGTAAGTGTTACGGAAATAACGAAGAGTTTTTTGTAAATCTATAATATAGATATTTTTACGAACACCAAAGATATATTTTTTCATTTTTGGGTTCCAACGACGAGTTTGGTGTCCGAAGTGTACACCACATTCTAATAGGTCTTTCATAGTTACCATTTGGGTAATCCTTAAAGGCTTGTTTCAGCCAGAGTTTTTGAGCTGGTTAGCTTCGAGAGTATCGGACAATTACCATTAAAAAATGGGTTGCACCAGCTTTTTTAATACAATCTGTTAATATTTCCACATGCCAAAGCAATGAGAAAAATCCGCGAATTATACTCAAAAAATGTTTAATTTTAGCTTTTATATATAGAGATTAAATATGCTATAATATCTCATAACTAAATCAAAAGGACTGAAACTATGAGTGCTTTAAAACTTGAAGATATTTGTTACACTTATGAAGACTATAAAAGTTGGGAAGGCAATTGGGAACTTTATAACGGTATAGCAATAGCTATGGCTCCAGCTCCTATGAGGAAACATCAAAGTTTGGCAAGTGAACTTATATATAGGTTTAGAGAACAATTAGACGATTGCAAAACATGTGAAGTTTTAGGTGAAATAGACTATAAAGTTAGCAACAACACTATTTTAAGACCAGATATTGCATTAATTTGTGAGGAAGAATCACAATCTTATCTTACAAAAGCACCACAAATCATAGTTGAGATTATCAGCCCATCAACTGCAAAAAGGGATGAAGTTTATAAATTTGACATATATAAAGATGAAAAAGTCAAATACTACATCATCATCTACCCTGATGACCTATATGCCAAAGTATATAAACTCGATGGCAAAGAGTATGACAAACAGGGTGATTTCTCAAAAGAAACATATAATTTTGAAGATACAAAATGTAATCTCAAAATAGATTTTGAAAAAGTTTTTAGCAGGTTTCGGAAGTAGCTTGTAGTTTTTGAAGTTCCTCTTTAACCTTGGCAACATGCTCTTTTACTCGAACCTTTTCCCACACAGCTTTTATAACCCCATCAGGATCTATGATAAAAGTTGAACGAACTATGCCCATATATTCTTTACCATAGTTTTTCTTGAGTTGCCAAACACCCCACTCCTGCATCATTTTTGTATCTTCATCACTTAATAGTGTGATCCCAAGACCTTTTTTCTCTATAAAATTTCTATGTTTTTTTGTACTGTCTGCACTAACACCAAGTACAACAGCATCAAGCTCTAAAAAATCAGGGGCAGCCTCTGTAAACTCACATGCTTCAGTTGTACACCCCGGAGTATTATCTCGTGGATAAAAATATAAGACTATCCATTTACCTTTTAAATCTCTCAAGCAAATCTCAATATCATCTTGATTTGGTAAACAAAATTCTAACGCTTTATCGCCTATTTTTAACATTTTTTTCCTTTTTTTGTTTATAAATATACCATGAAATAAATAGTGCTATAACCAATAAAACACCCATAGTTATCTGTTTTAAATATATATCTATAAGTTGTTGGTTTTCACCTATAAAATATCCAAGCATTGTAAGTACAAAAGCCCACATGCCAGCACCAAGCGTCGTATAAAGACTAAACTGAACCAAGTTCATCTTTGCAAGTCCAGCAGGAATTGAGATAAGCTGACGGATACCAGGGATAAGTCTGCCTGTAAAAGTAGATATATGTCCATGTTTATTAAAAAACTCTTCCATTTTTTCTAAAGCACTCTCTTTAATAAAAAAATATTTACCATATCGTTTAAGCATTTTTCTTCCAAGACTAAGTGCTAGATAATAATTAATAAATGCTCCAATTAAAGAACCACCCAAAGCACTACCCATAATAGCACCTATACTCATATCACCTTTAGAAGCCAAATACCCAGCAGGTATAAGAACTATCTCAGATGGAAATGGGATAAAACTAGATTCAATTGCCATAAGCAAAAATATCCCCAGATACCCCCAATCAAATATCAAATCAACTAAAGTTTGAGCTAATTCTCTTATCATTATACCCCTTTTTTTATATAAGTTGTTCTACAACCTCTTGTATCATCTTTTTGGCTACATCTGGAGTTGAATGTTTTAAAAGTTTTTTACTCTTTTGCTCTAGTTTTGGCTCTTTTAAAATCTCTAAAAGTTTATCTTTTAAATCTTCACTCTCCCTTTCACACCAGCCCATATTGTTATCAACAATAAATTTTGCATTAAAAAACTGATGGTCACCTGCTGCATATGGATATGGGACAAAAAAAGTTGGACATCCATTGGTGGTTAATTCCCATAAAGTACTTGCCCCTGCACGACTTACTGCTAAATCTGCTTTAGAAATCAAAATTGGCAACTCTTTTGTAAAAGGATAAAGCTCAACCTCAACACCAAGTTTTTTATACTCTTGCTCTACCCTTTTAAAATCTCTCTCCCCTGCTTGATGCATGATTTTTATACCATTTTTTATCAACTCACATGCCATGCTTAACGCTAAATCATTTATACTCTTAGCACCATGGCTTCCACCTAAAAATATGATGTTTTTTAACTCTTTTCTAACTCTTTGTGTTTTATAAAAAACATCTTTTACGGGATAACCTTGTATAGATAAATTTTTATCATATGCACTTATAAAATCTTTAGCGTATGGCTTTAAAAGTTTATTTAATCTTCCCTCAACTGCATTTTGTTCATGTATAAAAAGAGGAATAAAACGACTAAGAGTTGCAAAAGAAGCAGGAGCAGCTGAAAATCCACCAACGCTGTAGGTAGCAACTATATTATGTTTTTTTAAAATCCTTCTTGCCTTAAAAAACGCTATTAAAACTTTAAAAAGTGCTTTTACTTTACCTAAACCTTTTTGATTTACTACACCTGTTGTATTTAAAAAATAAACACTGCTAAATGCACTATAAGTAGCAAAATATTTCATATCCTGTCCACTCTTAGAACCTATAAAAATCACTTCATGACCATCACTAACGGCTGCTTCAACTAAAGCCTCAGCTATCATCAAGTGACCACCAGTTCCACCACCTGTTATACACAATTTCATCTCATATTTGCCTTTTTAGAAGCCATTAAAACCATCCCTACACCAAAAGAAGCACCCAACATTGATGAACCTCCATAACTTAAAAACGGAACAGATATACCCTTAATAGGAGTTATACCACTAATCCCATACGCATTTACCAAAAATGCAAAAGAGAGTAGAAGTCCTATCCCTATACTAAAAAGATATATACTTGTATCACTAGAGCGATTTGCTATTTTAAAAATCCTTTGCAACATCCACATAAAGATAAATACCACAAAAGCAACACCAACAAAACCAAACTCTTCTGCTAAACCAGCCAAAACAAAATCTGTATGAACCTCACTTAAAAATCCAAGTTTAAAAGTTCCACAACCAAGACCAGTGCCAAAAAAAGCACCATTATGAATAGCATTTAATGAATGACCTATCTGGTATGGTTCCACCTCTGTCGGCACTCTTAGCTGTTCAGCAATAGAATCTGGAAATAGTTCTAAAACACTATTTTGTGCCAATGCCCACCAAGATTTTATACGGAGGATTCTATGTTCTGCTGTTAATATAAAAAATATAAAAAATGACAAGGCAGCTAAAAGAATAGAAAGAAAGAATCTAAAACTACTCCCTGCAAACATAAGCATAAAAAGAAGTGTCATACCAAGAACAACAACCTGTCCTAAGTCATTTTGAACAAAAGCTATGACAAACATCGCACCTACAAAAACAACTCCATAAGGAGCAAATCTTAAAAACTCAGCTTTTAATCCCATCCCCCCATGATGCCCAAGTTTTCTTGAAAAACTCCAAGCTAAAAAATAAACAAATCCAACTTTAAAAAACTCAACTGGAGCCAAAGAAAAACCAAAAATCTTAATCCATCTTTTTGCTCCACCCACAGCTGAAACTAAAAATTCAGGTAAAAATGGCATAGCAATCATCAAGACAATAGAACCTATAAAAAGTGTAAAACCGATAGGTTTAAGAAATCTATCTGGATCAAGCTGAGCCAATCCCCAAATAATTAAGATACTTATGACACCAAAACCAACTTGTCTAAGAGCAAAATGAAATTCACTCACACCAAAAAGCAATGTTATATATGCAGATAAAGAGTATGTTAAAACAATACTGATACATATCAAGATTGATACTAAAGTAAAAAGTTTTCTATCTGCCATTAATTTAACATCCGTTATAAAACTATTTGATTTTGTTGATTTTTAATACAAATTCAACTTCAGGTTTAGAGATATGTAACTCTTTTGAGATGGTCTCAAGCGAAACACCCTGCTTAAAAAGTGAGATAATTTTTTCATCATCATTACCATGTATAGAAGATGGTATGGAGATTTGTTTCACCCCTGTTTCAAGGGAGTTTATCCTCGCATCTATCTGCGAATCTAAAGTTTGTACTGTTTCTTGCATCCGTTTTAAACCAACAGATAATGGCTGAACCATATCATAAACACTTCTTTCTATCTCCTGATAAATCTCTTCATCGCTCATATGAGAAGATGAGTGTTTTAAACCATTTTGTGTCTCTTGAAGTTTTTTCTTAAGATAATAAAGTTCTCTGTTTAAATCCTCAACAACTGAAGCAACAGAGTGAATATTTTTATGATACTCACTATCTTTTGTAAAAACATAGTATATGAGATATAAAATAATTGCCGACATAGCGACAATAAGATACTCTATAGGAAAGTTATCTAAACTCATTTTTTTCTCTCTCTGGCTTCACGGATAAGAACCCTCTCTCTTGCTGTAAGATAAGCACCCCACTCTTTTTCATCTCTATCATGTATCTTTGTTATATGTGCTAATGTTGTAGTTTGGGCTTTAAAAAACACCCCTATATCTCTTTTAGGATGAACGGGCATCTCAACACGACCATAATACTCTTTACCCTCTTGTAAGAGTTCATCTTTTAGATTAAAATGCTCAAACCCTATCGACTCTATCTCTGCTTCAACACTAAGTGAAACCCTCTTAGGCTCTTCATTTTTTAAAAACATTTCCAAAGCGTCTATTTTATTGTGAAGTTCCACCAATAGATTTAATAAAACTGGGTCTGTGTCTGCTGTCTCACCCCTTGCTTTTGCCATTTTTAACCACTGATTTATCGCATTATCATCCGATTCGCTTAGCTGATGATACTCTCTCTCATATATCTCAAGTTCATTGCCAACTTCACTAAAAACTATACTAATAGGAGCAGGAACTAAACGGACACTCATGCTAAAATCCTATCTAAGACAATTAAAATAAAAAACATAAAACCAAGGTATCCATTAACAGTAAAAAAAGCACGATCTATTTTTGAGAAATCTTTTCTAACTAGATGATGTTCATACCCAAGCATAATACCAGAAAGTATCACTGCTAAAAAAGCAACTTCACCAAGCCCAGCCACCCAAACAAATAAAGCCCAAAAAATCACACTTAACATATGAAAAAGAGATGAGATAAATAGTGTAGCTTCTGCACCAAAATGAGCAGGTATGGAGTAAAGGTTATTTTGCTTATCGAACTCCATATCTTGCAAAGAATAAAGCAAATCAAATCCAGCCACCCAAAAAATAACACCTAAACTAAGCAAAACAGACCATGCTGGGATACTAGCTTGAACTGCCACAACACCAGCTATAGGAGCTAAACCAAGTGAAATACCCAAAACAACATGTGCCATGTGGGAAAATCTTTTAAAATAAGAATAAGACCCAAGTACAACAAGAATAGGAACACTTAAATAAAAAGCTAATAAATTAATCATATAAGCAACACCAACAAAAACAAGAGCATTAACAATGATAAAAATCAAGATGCTGACACCATCAAGCCTACCATCAACATTTGGTCTTGAAGCTGTACGAGGATTTTGAGCATCTATATCTCTATCTGCATAACGGTTTACACCCATTGCAAAATTTCTAGCACTAAGAGCAGCTAAAACACCCATCAAAAGCAACCAAAACCCAAACCAACCATTCGCTGCCACAACCATCGCAATAAAGATAAAAGGTAAAGAAAACACAGAGTGTTCAAACATAACAAGTTCATTAAAATCTTTAAGTTTTTTCATATATTTTTGCAAAAATTAACCTTATTCTATAATTGGAAACCATTTTATCTAAAAGTGATTTAAAATTCGATGATATAATTCTAAAATGGATAAAAATATATTAATAATGTGTACTGGAAATAGTTGTAGAAGTATTATAGGTGAAGCACTTATAAATAAAGAACTACAAAATGTAAAAGCTTATAGCTGTGGCGTGAACCCAAGTGGCAAAGTAAACCCACATGCCAAAAAAGTGCTGGAAATAAATGGGGCATGGGATGAGAATTATCATTCAAAACATTTAGATGAGATTATAGATATAGATTTTGATTTAGTTGTCACTGTTTGCGATAATGCAAAAGAAACTTGCCCCATCTTCCCTAAAAAAACAAAAACCATACATGTAGGATTTGATGACCCAGACACAAAAGAATTCAATGCTTTTAAAGAGACTTATATGCTCATAAAAGAGAACCTATTAAAAGAGGTAAAAGAGCAGCTAAACCTATGAAACAACTAGCAATCATAGGCTCAACAGCATCAGGAAAAAGTGATTTAGCTATATCAGTAGCTAAGGAGATAGATGCTTATATATTAAGCATAGATTCACTAAGTATATATAAAGAGATAGATATAGTATCAGCTAAACCAAGTAAAAAAGAGTTAACAGAAATCAAGCATTTTGGAATTGATGTTTTAAGTCCTAATGATTATTTTAGTGTTGACATTTTCATATCTCTTTATAAAGAAGTTATAGCCACATGCCAAAAAGATTCTAAAAACCTTATCATAGTTGGTGGCACATCTTTTTACTTAAAATCACTTATGCAAGGCTTATCACCACTTCCAAATATTACAGAAGAAATATCTTGGCATGTGGAAAGTAAGCTAAAAAATTTACAAAAAGCGTATGAATTTCTATCAGATATTGATACTATTTACATGAAAAACATCTCACCTAATGACAGATACAGAATAGAAAAAGCACTTTTGATTTTTGAAGCTTCCAACCTAACACCAACACAATGGTTTAAACAAAATCCACCAAAACCAATCATAACAAATTTAAATATTTATAATATTGATGTACAAAGAAAAATATTAAGAGATAGGATTGCTAAAAGAACTCACAAGATGCTGGATATGGGACTTATAAATGAGGTATGCTACCTAGAACAAAAGTACACACGACTCCCACATGCCATGAATTCCATAGGGATAGTTGAAGTTTTAGAGTATTTAGATTGTAAAGTCAGTTTGAAAGAGATGATACAAAACATCTCAACTCACACAGCACAACTTGCAAAAAGACAACAAACTTTTAATCGTACCCAATTTAAAAATATCATAAACAAACCACCAGAACAACTAAAAGATATAATTTGTTCCAACTATAATATTTCAGGACGATAGATAGTCAGAAGGTTTTAAAAAGTACGGTTAAATCCGTACTTTTAGGCATGTTAAACAAATACAGTTTCCATTTTATGTATAAGGTCATCCCTTTTTATCGGTTTCATTAAAAAACCGTTTGCACCAAATTCTAGTGCTTCACTTTTTTTTGTTTCATCTGTTGTAAGGACTATGATAGGTAATTGGCGAAGATTATCATCAGCTCTTACAACTTTAAGCATCTCTATGCCACCCATAACTGGCATAATAATATCTAATAAAATAAGATCAATATCATCCCTGCTTTTTAAAGTACCTATAGCATCAGAACCATTTTTAGCTTCTAAAACCTCTTTAACATTTCCTGTTTTCATAAGCATAGATTTCAGAAGCTTCAGGTTAATTAAATCATCATCTACAGCTAAAATTACTAATTCATCTTTTAACATTTTTTACCTTTAAATAAATTTTTCAAACAAAAGTCTTAATAAGTCTTTATTTATAACATTTGAGATTGTCTCATCTACATAGAGTGCGTCATCTAAATCTTTATCTGTACTTTGGTCACTAATCAATACCACAAAAGATTCAAGTCCATTACTATCTTTAAGAGTTTTAATTTTTGATGTAAAAGTTTTTAAATCAAGTTGATCAAACTCTTTGTCAAGTAATATAAGTCTAAAAGATGAGTTTTCAACTTTTTGATTTAAATCATCTATATTGTGTACTTCTTCATAGGTATAACCCAATGTTTCCAACAGTTTTATATAAAGTTTTGTTTCAAATAAACTTTTCTTAGCTAGTAAAATATCTGCTTTATAAGATACTTTTTCAACTTTTTGATTTTCTACTGGTGCAGAAACCACTTCTGACTCAACTACAATTTCAGGTGTTTTTGATACAGATTCTTTTAAAACTATATGATTTGCTAAAAAATGATTTAAAAGAGATACTATCTCAGAACGCACTAGAGGTTTTGTTGTATATTCATCCAATCCTGCACTTAAAAATCTTTCTCTATCCCCTTTGAGCGCATTTGCTGTTAAGGCTATGATAGGAACATGTGGTTGATTGTAGTCTTGTTCATAATCCAAAATCTCTTTTGTAGCTTCAACACCATCTAAAAATGGCATTTGAATATCCATAAAAATCAAATCAAAATTCCCATCTTTTCTTTTTTGAAAAGCTTCAAGTCCATTATTTGCTATACCAATAGTTAAACCAAGGTCCTCTAATGTTTTTTTGATAAGTTTTTGGTTAATAATGTTATCTTCAGCAACTAGAACATTTGCATCAAAATAATTTTCATTTGCATCAAATTTATGACGGCTTATCTTTTTGATTTTTTTAGCATTATAGTTTTCAGAACTAAAATTTTCTAATACCTGTCTAATTTTTGAAATATTTAGAGGCTCATAAAGTGTTTTAAATATATCTATATGAAGTGATTCTATTTTTCTCATAAAGTAAGATTTTGTTAGCAAAACAAGCTCTTGAGGTAGTTTAGAATACTCTATAAGCATTTCTTCACTTGAATAATCATAGTCTATAAATACCAAATTATAACTGACTTGTCTTTGTAGAGTTTCTAATTCATTGAAATCTTTAAATAAAGTGTAACTAACTCCATAAAAATCAAGATACTCTCTTAGATAAGTTTCTTGTTTTTTTGTTTTATGTGTAGATTCTAAAATAAGAGCATTTAGATTAGAATAACTTCCTTTTGTAGTTTCATTTAATGTTTCAATCTCTTCAAAATCAATTGTAAAGAAGAATGTTGTTCCTTGACCTGGTTCAGAATGAAGATCTAATTGACCACCCATTAGCTCAATAAATCTTGATGAGATGGTAAGTCCTAGACCCGTACCACCATATTTACGGGTAATTGATGTATCTGCTTGACTAAATGCTTCAAAAATTCTAGCTTTTTGCTCACTTGTAACCCCAATACCACTATCTTGAATCTCAAATCTAATTCTTGTTTTGCCATCTTGTTCAGTTTCAAGTTTTCTTATATCTACATTGATAGCACCAGATGAACTTGTAAACTTAACAGCATTTGACAGTAGATTGATTATAACCTCTTTTAGTTTAGTTGGATCACCTTTTAGTGGTCTTTCAAGTTCTGGATCTATAAAACAACCTAAATCTATATGTTTTTCACTTGCACGAACTGCATAAACTTCAACAGCACTTTCAAACTCCTCAATAGGATTAAAGATAATGTCTTCAATCTCAAGCTTGTTACTCTCGATTTTTGATAAGTCAAGAATATTGTTAATAATTTCAAGTAGATTTTCAGATGATTTTTCAATAATATCAACAAACTCACCCTGCTCTTCTTTAAGACCTGTATCTTTTAGTAGTTCAGTAAAACCAACGATACCATTTAATGGAGTACGAATCTCATGTGACATATTTGCGAGGAACATAGATTTAGCTTCACTCGCTTCCATCGCTAATTCTTTGTCTCTTCTTGTATTTTCAATAATTTTTTCAAGAAGATTATATGCTTCGGCTGTACCTTGAGCTGTTTGTAAATCTATATCAGCACTTTGCATATGCACATCGGTAGCATCTTCTAAAGCTCTTCCTAAAACATCTTCAAGGTTTTTAATGTTTTTCGCAATTTCACTTGATAGAAAATAACCAAAAAATGCAAGTAAAACTGTAACTAACCAAATAGTTAAAGTTACGATAAGAATTTTTAATGCGTTTTCTTGTATATTTGTAGCTCTGGTATCCATCGCCGAAAGAAGTAAATCTTCAGCTTGTGAGATAAGATTTATCTTCTCCGAGTGCATTGTAAACCAAACACCTGAACTAATATCGTATGTAGCTGATTGAGAACTAGATATAATGGCAGTTCTTTCATTGTTAATATCATTAAAAAGCTCTATAGCATCTTCACTTTCAAAAAGTTGATTTAATTTTTTAAGAAGTTTAGGGTTATGTAAAGTTTTGTAACTTATGGAATCTGCTTTACCAATAACTGAAATCCATTCATTTAAATCTTCTTTTGAAAGTTTATTTGAGCGAGATATAACATAAGACATATATCCTCTCTCAATACCACTATATTCTTTTGCATTAACCATAGAGATATATATAGAATACAGTTCGTTAATCTCTTGGTCTGTTTGATTGTTTGTAATTTGCGCAAGTTGTGAGATGGCTTTTTGTTGAACAACACTATATATTTTTGTAAATACATCTCTAAATTTAATCTTGCCCTCATTAACAAGCACTCTTGCTTTATGTATTTTTTCCAATGAAGCTTTTAATGTCTTATAATTTTGTTGATTTTCTTTTGCTTGTTCTTTGGAAGCAGATTTATTTTTAAGATCTTGAAAATATAAGTTTGCTTTTTTATCAACAACTTTTCTCTGCTCTTGTAAAGATTTGAAAATAGTTTTTGATGGGTTACCAAGGTACATGGCAGTCATACCTCTTTCCCTTGCTATATTACCAACTACACCATTTAGTAATTTATTTTGTGTTAGCTTACTTTTAAGATATTCTGCTTTTTTATAATCTTTATACGAATCATAAAGATAGTAACTTGTTAAAGAAAAGAGAATCAGTATCGGAAATAGACTGATTAGTCTTAGTCTGTTTTTTAATCCTAATTGCATGTTTAAACCCTATAAATTTGAAATTTTTTCTAAAGAGGTTTGAAGTTTATTCACTGCCCCTTTTGCTACATTTACATCATTAGTTTTTAAAAGAGTCTCTAAATCATCTTTTAAAACATCTACTCTCATATTAGAACTCATACCTTTTAGTTTTAATACACTTTTTCTCCACAGTTCGATATTTTTCTCATCTATGGAAGATTTTATATCTTTAATGATAAGCTTACTTTCTGCAATAAAATCATCAAATAGTTCATTAAAACTTTCAAAATCTATGCCAATCTCATTTGCTACTGCCTTTTTATCATATGATTTTTGATAACTATTATCAACCTCTATTGGTGTTTCGATTTCTGATGGTATTTCAACTTCTGGTAGTGTCTCTACTTCTAATGGTTTATCATCAGTAAAGTCATCATCATCTTTAAAGCTTATTGTAAAATCATCATCATCTTTAAACTCTTTTGTCTCTTGAAACTCTGGGGTTTCTGTAGTTTCTGTAGTTTCTGGAACTTTTTGCAAAACCATGTCTTCATGAGATAATTTAGCAACTATTTTATAAAATTTGTCTAAATTCATCCCTATCTCATCATGATTAGTAGAAGTATTTATAATAGAGAGTACTTCAAACGCATCTTCTATTCGTAAATTTGCAGCGACACCTTTAAGTTTGTGTGATAAAGTTTTTATCTGATCTTCATCTGCATTATTATATGCAGTATATAGCTGTTCTTTGAAATCCTTTGCCTGAGCTATAAAATCTTCAATAAACTCTTCAATCAAATCAAGTGGTAATCCTAGTTCTTCAGATGCAACATTTGGATCATAAACATAACTATTATCAAAAGAATCTTCTTTAGTTGCTGGAACTGCTTGGACTACTGGTGCTTCTTTTTGTTCTTGAGTTTCTTCCATATCCAACTCAATAGGGGCATCTTCATTAACATAAGACATTGATGGAGTATCTAATGTATCTACAGGTTGACTAGACTGCTCCTCCTCAAAAGTATCATACATATCTTGTATTTCTTGTGTTTGACAGACCTCTTGTGAAGTTTGGGATGTTATATCAAACTGATGTGAAGATTTTTGTGTTTGTAGTTTTTGTGTTTGTTGATTTGCTACTTGGGGAGCTGGTTTTTCATATATATCATTTGCAACTTGGTCACTCTCTGCTTTTGAAAGTTCTCGAAAATTGTTTAAATATACAAGATAAGCTTTTTGCGATGGAGCATCTACTAAAAATGTAGTTTTTATCTCTATTGTACATCTAAAATTCTTATCATTTGCATGTATAATTACATTTGAACTATCATCACTTTGAGCGCATTCAACAAAATCAATCCAATGAACATGTTTAAAGTTATGTATAAATCCAGGTGTTTTAACAAATAAATCAGCAAAATCAGCTGCCTCTGCACGAAGCTGAGATAAATTTTGGAATCCCATCTTCCTTAAATCACTCTCATCAATCCCTAAAAACTCTTTTTGAAAATTATAAATTAACATTAATTCCCCTCTGTTTCTATCATTTTTCTATAGAGATCTACATTCTCTTGAACATTTGTTCTTGAGGCAACTTTTCCAGCTGAAATAAAACCTGTTATCTCATCTCTGTCATCTTTTATAGGTAAAATCTCAATTTCAACCCAATAATACATGCCATCTTTTCTCAAATTTTTTATTAAACCATTCCAAGCCTGACCTGATTTTATTGTTTTCCACATCTGCGCAAATTTGGCAGTAGGCATATCTGGATGTCTAACTATGTTGTGTGGTTTGCCAATAAGCTCTTGGGCTGTATAGCCAGAAACATCACAAAATTGTCTATTTACAAAAGTTATGACACCCTCTACATCGGTTTGGCTTATAATAACTCTACCTTCAAAGATGTACTCATCATCTACTATACTACTCATTAAAAAAACCTTATTATAAAGTAACTACAATTTTCATTAATATATCATAAAGGAGTAAAAAGAAAACTTATTTATATATTTTTTTAATTATATTTGCATCTTTTGTGTTTAAAACTGAACTAATTTCTTCTATACTTAAACTTTTCAACGATGTAAAAGTTCCAAAATGATTTAGTAATTTTTTTATTTTTGCATTTGAAATGCCTTTTAAACTCAATAATTTACTCTCTTTGTCTAGTTTTAATTTTGTTTTTTTATGAAAAGATATAGCACTCCTGTGTGCCTCATCCCTTAAGTTTTGTACCCATTGAAGTCTTTTATCACTTGGCTTTAGGTTAAAGCTTTCATTCTGAGTGTGTATGATATCGTGTGCTTTGCCTTTTGCTCTGTGGCTTTTAGCATCTATTTTCTCTTTTGAAATGGCGATAACATCTACAAAAACACCATTAGCATTAACAATCTCAATAGCAAGTTTTAAAAGAGTTGACCCACCATCTATCACCCATAAATCTGGTGGAGAATTTTTAGAAAAACTCTCCACTCGTCTTGTTAAAGTTTCCCTCATTTGTGCATACTCATCTTTTGCTTCAAGGTGATATGTTCTATAACTTTTTTTATCAAATTTTTTATCTTCATAGACTATCATCGCCCCAACAGTTGCAACCCCTGCCATGTGAGAGTTATCAAAACATTCAACTCTTTTTGGTAATCTTTGCAATGTAAACAACTCTTTTATATCATCTAAAAGCTGCAGTGATTCATCTGTTTTATCTTTTTTTAGAAGTTCATCGGCATTTAACAAAGCCAATTCTACGAGATGTTTTTTACCTCCCCTTTGTGGATGAAGCAGTTGAGCTTTTTTCTCAAAAATTTTGCTTAAATATGTTGCTACTATCTCCATGTTTTCAAAGTTTGATGCTAGAAGGATAGGTGCTATAATGGGTGGCTTTTCATCTTTGTAAAAATCTAGTAAAACTCTTTCATAAGTTTCATCATTGTCATACCCTTCATTTAGTTGTATAAAATCGTGACTTGATGAAATGATTTTTCCACTTCTCATAAATATTCTTACAACTACAGCCCTGTTTTTAGAGTTTTTTATGGCAAAAATATCGTAGTTTTCATCACTTGCAAAATCTATCTCACTTTTTATTTCAGAACGACTTATCTTTTGGATTCTCTCCCTTAACTCCATTGCCTCCTCAAATCGTAAATCTTCGGCATAAAATTCCATTTTTTCTTGGAGCTTTTTTATAAGCTGTTTTTTGTTTTGTATAAGAGATACAGCCAAATCTATCTCTTTTTGATATATGGCATGTGGGATATTTTTTTCACATGGAGCCAAACATTTGCCTATCTGATAATAAAGACAGATTTTTTTTGATTTTAAAGAACCTTTTTTTTGTACAAGTTTGCAAATTTCATATATAGAGTTTAAAATCTCCCTTGCTCCGACAGAGAATGGACCAAAATATTTTATATCTGAACTTTTTATGATTTTTCTTGTTATCTCAACTCTTGGATATGATTGTGTGTAATCTATATATATGTATGGGTATGTTTTATCATCACGAAGTAAAATATTGTATTTTGGATTTAATTGTTTTATGAGTGAGTTTTCTAAGATAAGTGCGTCATGTTCATTTTTTACAACTATATAGTTCATAGATACAGTTTGTTCTATCATCTTTGTTATTCTGCTTGATAGAGTTGAATTGGCTTTTAGTTTTGGTGTAAAATTAAAATAACTTTTTACTCTGTTTGATAAGTTTTTTGCTTTACCAATGTAAAGTAGTTGTCCGTTTTTGTCAAAATATTGGTATATCCCTGCGGCATGTGGAAGTTGTTTTATAGTTTGTTCAAGTGTCATGTTTTGCTTTTATTATATTTTGTATGCTTTTTACAAGGGTATTTAGTTTTTCATTTTTTATATCTATGGTAAAATTACCTTTTGCTCTTTCTTTGTAAACTAGTTTAATTGTTTTTTTGGGAGTTTTCTTTTTTAGTGGAGTATGTGTTACGAATGCTTTTATATCCTTAATGTTATTTTTTTCACATTCTTGTGGCATGTGGAAATTTAAAGCACTTTTAATACTTTGTATATTATTATCAAACTCTTGTTTGGCAGCTGGATGATTTAGTACAAAAAAAAGTATGTCTCCCTTAAAGTAGCCAAACTTTATCATCCTTTGTAAAGCAGGTGTAAAGATTGACTTTATTTTGTTTATACAGCTATACTTAGATAATTTAGAAAATTGAGGTTTATTTTGGATAGAATTAATAATCTGAGAAGCATTTTTCATCTGCTTATTATAACATCGTTTTTATTAGTGTTAAGTGGGTGTGGATATAAAGCTGCACCATTTTACAAAAAAGAGACACCAAAGAGTGATGAAAATGTTAAGTTTATATTAAAAGACAACAACACAAGTAGGTAAATGATGCAATATGATGTGATAATAATCGGTGCAGGGGTAGCAGGACTTTTTGCAGCTATGCACATACCAAAAGATAAAAAAGTTTTAATCATAAACAAGAGAGAAACTTTTAAATGCAATAGTTTTTATGCTCAAGGTGGTGTAGCTCTCGCACGAGATAAGGATGATATACCTTTGCATATAAAAGACACTCTAAATGCAGGTGATGGACTTTGCGATAAAAAAGCAGTTGATATTTTAAGTAAAAATTCAAGAGCAATTATAGATGAAATTATAGAACTCGGATTTAAATTTGATAGTGATAAAGATGGAAACCTTCTTTATACAAAAGAAGCTGCTCACTCTTGTAAAAGGATACTCCATGCTGGTGGTGATGCAACTGGAAGGTATCTGCACCATTTTTTATTACAGCAAAATCCACATGCCATGCTCGGTAATGCTAGAGTGGTTGACCTGCTCATAAAAGATGGGCAATGTTATGGAGTAACTGTGCTTGATCATAGACAAAGCAGAAACATATATGCTAAAAATGTCATTATCGCTAGTGGTGGAGTTGGGTCTTTATTTGAATTTCATACAAATGCACCATGTATAAGCGCTGATATGCAGGGACTTTGTATAATGAAAGGGATAGAGTTAGAGAGAATGGAGATGATGCAATTTCATCCAACTGTTTTTGTAGATAGTAACTATGCTCAAAAAATGTTACTCACAGAAGCTTTAAGAGGTGAAGGTGCAACTCTTGAAGATGAAAATGGTAGAAGATTTTTGTTTGATTATGATGAAAGAGGAGAATTGGCTTCTCGTGATATAGTTAGTAAATCTATCTATGATTATTGTAAAAAAACAGGAATGCAAATTTATCTCTCTTTCTCAAATTTTGAAGCAGATTATTTTGCATCAAGATTTCCAAATATTTATAAAAATTTAAAAGATTTTGGGTTTGATGTACCATCTCAAAGAGTACCTATATCACCAGCCTTTCATTATGCTATTGGTGGGATTAAAAGTGATTTAAACGGTAGAGTTCCATCTGTTAAAAATCTATATGCTGTTGGCGAGGTTGCATCAACAAAAGTTCATGGTGCAAATAGATTAGCATCCAATTCTCTTTTAGAAGCTTTGGTATTTGCTTCAAAAGCTGTTGAAGATATATTAAACAATCCAAATCAAAAAGACTTTATAGAGTTTCAAGTGGATGATGAGGTGATGAGTTTAAAAGAGGATAAATCAAAAAAGAACCAGCTTCGACGGATTATGTGGGAAAATGCTTCAATAGTTAGAACAAAAAGCTCATTAAATGGTGCTTTAGAACAAATTAATGTACTTTTAAATGAAAAAATTGGTAAACTGTTGAAATTTAGATTACTTACTGCAAAAGAGATTGTTCTCTCAGCTTTGGCTAGAGATGAATCGGTTGGGGTACATACTATACTTAAGGAAGATTAACAATGGAACATGAAGCGATAAATCTAGCCACAACATGGGTGGGATGGCTAAGTCTGGCTGTATTTGTAATAGCATATTACTTTATTGCCACAGAGGAAAGATATGAGGTAAACAAAGCTAAACCAGCACTTTTTGCAGGTACATTTATGTTTATGCTTATCGGTATATATTATGCTGTAAATGGCATGGATCCTATGGGATTACATCATGAATTAGAAGCTTTGATACTAGAAATAGCAGAGATATTCTTTTTCTTACTTGTTGCTATGACATATATAGAAACACTCATAGAAAGGGGTGTTTTTGATTTGATGAAGTTTAAACTTGTTTCAAAAGGTTATACTTATAAAAAACTTTTTTGGTTAACAGGTCTTTTAGCATTTTTTATCTCACCTGTTGCAGATAACTTGACAACAGCTTTGATACTTTCTACTGTACTTTTTACAATAGATAAGAAAAATATGAATTTTCTTGTACCTGGAGCTATCAACATAGTTGTAGCTGCAAATGCCGGTGGTGCTTGGAGTCCTTTTGGTGACATTACAACTTTGATGGCTTGGACAGCTGGTAAAGGTGAGTTTGTGGACTTTTTATATCTGTTTCCTGCTTCAGTAATTGGTTGGTGGATAACAGCTTTTTTACTTTCTAAATCTGTTCCAAATGGTCAACCGCCTTTTGATGCTTCAACTGAAAAACAACCCAAACTTCAAGATGGTGGAATGGGTGTTGTTTATCTTGGTGTAGCCACTATCGTTACAGCAGTTTTAGGACATCAGTTTTTCCATTTCCCAGCTATGTGGGGTATGATGTTTGGTTTAGCTGTTTTAAAACTTTATTCTGTTCATCTTAAAAAATCTGGAGCAAACAGTTTTAATATCTATATAAATATGCAAAAAGTTGAAAATGATACGCTCCTTTTCTTCTTTGGTATCCTTTCAGCTGTTGGTGCATTGCACTTTTTAGGCTTCTTACACTATATACATAATTTATATGGCATAATTGGATCAACTGCTGCAAATATTGGTGTTGGATTTTTATCATCTATTGTAGATAATGTTCCTGTTATGAGTGCAATTTTAAAATCATCTCCATCTATGGGAATTGATCAATGGATGTTAGTGACTATGACCGCTGGTGTTGGTGGTAGTCTTATATCTTTTGGTTCTGCTGCTGGTGTAGGTGTTATGGGGCGTCTTAAAGGTATATATACTTTTGGAAGTCATATGAAACATTCTTGGACAATTTTAGTAGGTTATATTGTATCTATAGCTATTTGGTATGTTCAATTTGAGATAATGGGACTTTACTAACCTCTACCTCCCCCCATTAGAAGCATGACTTTTAGTCTTGGAAGTACGGTTAAAACCGTACTTCCGTAGTGCTAATTTTAAATCTTAATAAATCAAATATTAATCTTTTTTATAGTATCCTTTCGTTATTAATTATTCTATTTTTCAAAGGCTTTTCTCCATGACAAATGTTAGTATCATAGTTTTAGATTTTGGTTCTCAATATACCCAACTTATAGCCCGTCGTCTTCGCGAAGATAAAATTTATTGCGAGATTTTACCTTACCATACTTCTGTTGAAGATATAAAAGCAAAAAATCCAAAAGGGATTATTTTAAGTGGTGGTCCATCTTCTGTTTACAATGAAGATGCTTACGAAGTGGATAAGGGCGTGTATGATTTAGGTTTGCCTATTCTTGGTATCTGTTATGGTATGCAAAGAATTGCTGTTGATTTTGGTGGTAGTGTTATACGAAGCGATCATCATGAATATGGTAAAGCAGAGTTAGAGATAGTTGAGCCAGAACATTGCTCACCACTCCTTAAAGATTGCGAGAGCAGAAGAGTTGTTTGGATGAGCCATAGTGATAAAGTTGATAAGCTTCCAAAGGATTTTAAGCCTATCGCTACAAGTGCTAATTCCCCTTATGCTGCTATTGCAAATGAGGAAAAAAATATTTATGCTATGCAGTTTCATCCAGAAGTTCAACATTCTGAAGAGGGCTATTTGATGCTTAGAAACTTTGCAAAAAATATTTGTGGAGTAACTGAGAAATGGAAAATGGAACATTTCTTAAAAGAACAAATTAAAATGATTCGTGAGAAAGTTGGTGATGCTAAAGTTCTTTGTGGTTTAAGTGGTGGAGTTGACAGTTCCGTTGTTGCGGCTATGCTTTATGAAGCAATAGGCGATCAACTCATACCTGTTTTTGTTGATAATGGACTTTTGAGAAAAGGGGAAAGACAACAGGTTGAAGAAGTTTTTAAAATCAACTTAAAAGCACCTTTGATTACTGTTGATGCTGTTGATAGTTTTTTAGATAAATTAGCAGGTGTTTCAGACCCAGAGCAAAAACGAAAAATCATAGGACATACTTTTATAGAAGAGTTTGAAAAAGAGGCTAAAAAACATGATGGGATTAAGTTTTTAGCTCAAGGTACACTCTACCCTGATGTCATAGAATCTATAAGCGTAAATGGACCTAGTGAAGTTATAAAATCTCATCATAATGTTGGTGGGCTTCCTGACTGGATGGACTTTGAGTTGATTGAACCTTTGAGAGAACTTTTTAAAGATGAAGTTAGAAAAATAGGTTTAGAACTTGGTTTACCATCAGATATGATAAACCGTCATCCATTCCCTGGACCCGGACTTGCTATTCGTATTATGGGTGATGTGAATGTACCAGATCTAAATCTTCTTCGTGAGGCTGATGTTATTTTACTAGATGAGTTAAAAGCAAGTGGATATTATGCGAAAACATGGCAGGCATTTGCAGTGCTTTTAAATGTAAAATCTGTTGGCGTTATGGGTGATAACCGTACTTATGATAACACGGTTTGTGTTAGAGTTGTTGAAGCAGTTGACGGAATGACTGCTACATTTGCTCATCTTCCACATGAACTATTAGAGAGAATCAGCAGAAGAATTATAAATGAAGTTGATGGGATAAATCGTGTAGTTTACGATATATCTTCAAAACCACCAGCAACTATTGAGTGGGAGTAGTTTTTGCAAAACTACCCACTTTATAAAAAAAATATAAATTACCTTTTAAACCTTCCACAAAAAGACAAATACGATAAAACTACAAAATATGCAATCTCAAGTATAGGTGAAAAAAAGATATATATAACGGAGTTTTTATTTGCAAAACAACGGGGCTACATAAAAGAGTTAAGAGGACATGGTGAGATAGATATAAATTATTATAAACTTTTACCTTTTATATTTAAATACTATCAAACTAAATATTTTGATACAAAAAGTAAACGATTTATTTATATGATTGATGATAATGATGGTAGAAAAATTTCCCATGTTTTGGATGACGATGGTTTTTTAATAAGTATATACCTGCTTAGAAAAAATGAGTTGAAAAGATTTTTGAAAAAAGCACAACTGTTATATACAAATCCAGATGGGGAGGCGCCCATTTCTCCCATCCTGAGTCCAGCGAGGGCGACTTTCTGGCGTCATCTGGAAATGATAGAGCAATTATACCAAATATTTACTTCAAAACCAATATACCTTTTTTCCATATCTGCACATCCACATGCCATAAGTGTAAATTCACTAGATATAACTTTTTTTAAACCAAATATTGATTTTTTTAAATATGATTATCTTATCATCACTTCAAAACAAACAAGTGAGGCTTTAAAACAGTATGATAAAAATGACTATATCCACATGCCAAGCTTATGTGTTTCAGTTGCAAGTGCGAAAAGTTATGAAGAGTTGGGTGGCAATATTTTAGATATTGGTGGTGGTTATGGGGATAATCTTGTAGATAAGATAAAAAGTTATCCAAAAACTACCAAATGGCTTTATCTAAGAGCCAAAGTTGTAGCTAGTGATTTTGTATCCACATGCCAAAATGATGGCTATGATGTTGATGAAATTGTTGTTTATGAGAGTGGATGTTCAAAAGCTATTTGGAATGTGGAAGTTAAAGAAGATGCTATTTTAATCTTTACTTCACCATCTAGTGTGAAATGTTTTTTGAAAAATCATACCATAAGTCCACATGCCAAGGTTATTGTCATAGGAAAAACAACAGCAAAAGCTTTACCAAAAGATGTAGAGTATGTTATATCAGATAAAACATCTATACAAAGTTGTATCGAAATAACGAAGAATTTATAAAAAAATCAAGTAAAGTTTTTGTATAATCACAACAATAGTCTGAGTAGTTCGATATATCGCGTATATGAGGGTTCTACATATTCAAATTGTGAACTAGTAGGGCTGTCGTGTGTCGATGGTTTCGTTTGAGGTATGTTAGCTCTGCCGAGAAATTGTCGCCGTCAGGCAACCCTCTCTTCACCCAAATTCGGCTTTTAGAACCAAGCCAATTGCGAGACGGCTACTTGGGCTATATTTATTTATATGGAGTTTATATGAAGATTTTAATTTTAGGTTCTGGTGGTCGTGAGTATTCAATAGCAAGAGCTATTTCAAATGAAGATGAAAATCACGAACTTTTTTTTCAGCCAGGGAATGGTGCCACTTCACTTTTAGGTAAAAATCTTGATATAAAAGACTATGATCAACTCGCAGAATTTGCAAAAGAAAATGAAATTGACTTAACAATCGTTGGTCCCGAAGCACCACTTGTTGATGGTGTTGTAGATATTTTTAAAGCAAATTCCCTTACTATTTTTGGACCAAGCAAAGAAGCTGCCCAACTTGAAGGCTCAAAAGTTTATATGAAAAACTTTTTGGCAAAATACAACATTCCAACTGCTGCATATATAGAGAGTGATTCTATTGAAGAACTTTTTAAATTTACAGATAAACTCAACACACCAATCGTTGTAAAAGCTGATGGACTTTGTGGTGGGAAAGGTGTAATAATTGCTCAAAGTCACGATGAAGCAAAAAAAGCAATAAGCGAAATGTTAAGTGGAAAAAGCTTTGGTGATGCTGGTAAAAAAGTTATAGTTGAAGAGTTTTTAGATGGATATGAGCTAAGCATGTTTGCTGTTTGTGATGGTGATGACTACATTTTACTCCCTGCTGCACAAGACCACAAAAGAGTTGGAGATGGTGACACAGGTCCAAATACAGGTGGGATGGGTGCTTACGCTCCAACACCTTTAGTAGATGAAGAGCTTTATCAAAAAGTAAGAGAGAGAATCATAAGACCAACTCTTGATGGTATGAAAAAAGAGAATGCTCCGTTTGAGGGTGTTTTATTTATTGGGATTATGGTTGTGAATGGTGAGCCAATTACACTAGAATTTAATGTTCGTTTTGGTGATCCTGAGTGTGAGATACTTATGCCACTTATGACATCAAGTGTATCTGATATGTTTTACAAAGCTGCAACAAACCGTTTAGGTGAGATAAAAGTTGAGTTTTCTAATCAATATGCGGTGGGTGTTGTGATGGCAAGTGAAAATTATCCTTATGGTTCTTCAACTCCTGCTGAAATTATTGTTGATGAAACACATCATGATGAGATAGCTGAAAATACTCATATCTCATATGCAGGTGTCAGTATGGAAGATGATAGACTTATGGCAACAGGTGGAAGAGTGCTTGTTTGTGTTGGTTTAGGCGATAGCATAAAAGAAGCAAGAAACAGAGCATATCTCAGATGTGGTCAGGTTCATTTCGCAGGTAAAAAAATAAGAACAGATATAGCTTATCAAGCTCTTTAGGAATTAAAATCAGATGGACGAAAATATTCAAAATATTCTCAATCACGAAGAGATGACCCTCGCTCCCATAAGTAAAAGGGCAACTGCTTTTTTCCTTGATGAGCTATTACTCTCTTTTTTGCTTATTATCGCTTTATGGGATTCTTTTTCTACTGCTACAACAGTTGAAGAGATGATAAACATCACAAATACTTTTATATTTGAATATATGTTTATGAAGATTGTTTATCAAGCTTTTTTTGTTATGCAATATGGTGCAACTCTTGGTAAAATTATAATGAAAATAAGAGTTATAGAGATACGAACACTTCAAAATCCAAGTGTTTTGAGTTCGCTAAATAGAGCAATTTTCAGAATCGTAAGTGAAACATTTTTTTATCTTGGGTTTTTGTGGGGTGTGTTTGATTCTGCAAAACAAACACTTCATGATAAAACAGCAAGAACTTTGGTTATAAATGCTTAGATTTTTCTTTTTACTACTTTCTACTGTATATTTATTATATGCTACTTCAAAGGTTGAAATTTATGCAACTTCTATGGACTCTCATGATGATAAAGTTAAAGCATATAATGGTGTTACAGTTATATATAAAGATTATTTTTTAACAGCTGATGAAGCAAAGTACGATAGAAAAAGTGGTATTTTAGAACTTTTTGGAAATGTTCGTGCGACTAAAGGTAAAAATTATAAACTTTTGGGAAAGTATGCTAAATTAAATATATCTAAAAAAGAAAGAACTTTTAAACCATTTTTTATGCTTGAGAAAAAATCAAAAGTTTGGATAAGTGCAGATGAGGGGTGTGCAGTAGATAAAGATTATGATATAAAATCTGGAGTCTTAAGTGGTTGTAATCCAAATGACCCACTCTGGCAGATGCAGTTTAGTTCATCTACATATAATGCCGACGATATGTGGCTTAGTTTATACAATACTAGAATATATATATATGATATTCCTGTTTTATATACCCCTTATTTTGGATATTCACTAGATACACGAAGACGAACAGGATTATTAGTTCCAGCTTTTGGAATGTCTGATAAAGAGGGATTTTACTATGAACAACCTTTTTATATTGCTGAACAAGATTGGTGGGATTTGGAGTTAAAGCCTCAAGTTAGAACAAATCGTGGTTATGGTGGTTATACTACTTTTAGATTTACCGACTCACCAACTTCTAAGGGTGAGTTTACAACAGGATATTTCAAGGAGAAAGATAGCTATTTTACAGATGAAAATCTCCTAAATGATTCTCACTATGGATTTAATTTTAGATATGACAATGATGATTTTATAAATCAGTGGTTTAGTACCTCGCTTGAAGGACAATCTGGAATTTATGTTAGCATTAATAATATGAACGATGTTGATTATATTAACCTCTCAACCAATGATACAACTCAAAATACAACAGCCTCTCAAGTTTTATCAAGGATAAATTTATTTTATAACACTGAAAAAAATTATTTTGGTAGCTATTTTAAATATTATAAAGATTTAACAAAAGAAACAAATGAAGATACACTTCAGCAAATTCCAACTTTTCAATATCATCGTTATTTAGATACATTTTTTAAAGATCATCTACTATCTAGTGTTGATCTAAAAAGTCATAATATTACAAGAGAAATAAATAAAAAAGTTCTTCAGACAGATTTAAACATACCTCTAACCCTGCAAACATCTTTATTTGATGAATATTTAAATCTAAGTTATACAGCATACATGTATGCCCAACATTCATCTTTTAGTGGTGATGAAAAGGTATCTACTGGTAAGTATCAGGATGGGATTTTTGCTAGGGAACATAACATATTATCCATATCATCCGAATTGACTAAACCATATAAAGATTTTACACATGTTGTTGATTTTGGAATTACATATATTTTTGCTGGTGAAGATACAAAAAGTGGATATTATGACTACAATCAGGATTTTTGTTCAGATACGGAAAATATAGATGACCCAAGATGTGAATTTTACAACATTAGTGATGTAGATGAAATTGTGAAATTGGGATTTTCTCAATACCTTTTTGATTTAGATGGTACCCAAAGAATATATCATAGATTAGCACAGAAGATTTTTTATAAAAATGATTCAAACAAGTTGGGAGAGTTAGAAAATGAACTTGACTACAAGATAACAAGTAGTATCAATTTTTATAATAATATGTTTTATAATTACGATGAACATTCTTTTTCTAAAGTTTTAAATAAAATTTCATATAATGGTAATGGTTTTAATCTTTCTTTATCTCATCTATATAAAGACACTTTTTTAACTACAACAGACACATATACACCATATACAAGTTATATAACATCTAGTGCAACCTATACCTATAATGAGCATTATTCTTACTATGCTAGTTTAGATTATGATTTAGAAAAAAGTTTTAAAAAAAGTTCAAACATAGGCTTTTTATATAAAAAAAGATGTTGGGAGTTTGGATTGAAATTTCTTGAAAACACCAGACCTGTTTTAACTCAAGATGGTGCATCTTCTGTAAATGACAGGTATGTTTATTTTACAATTGTTTTAAAACCTATCATGAGATCTTCCACCTCATCAAATCTTGCTATTAGGCTTCCTGATTCGCTCAAAGGTGAAGAATGAAAAAATATAAAAATATAATACAAAATCGTAAAGATGCCTCTTCTAAATTACGAGATGTTATACCTATGCAAAGGTTAAAAGATGAATCTTGGAACCTGGTTGCAGTTTCTGCTGGTGGATTAGAATTAGCCTCACATATCAGGGGCGAATTTTTTAATGTGATTGATTTTTTGTTTTCAGAACCTATTTTAGCACCACGCAATGAAGATTGTGAGATTGCTAGAGTCAGTGAAAAAGAAGAGATAGTTATAAATGAGCAACTTGTAGGTGCTTTTGAGATACAATATGATTATATTTATGGTGAAGCTCGTAGAAAACATGAAGAAAAAATACTTTCTTATATCTATAAGTATCGAAAAGGACGCCATTTTATAGATGTGGAAGATAAAGTTGTGTTACTTATAGATGATGGTAGCGAGACAGGTTTTAAGTTTATGACAGCATTAAAAACCGTTTTAGTGCAGAAGCCAAAAGCAGTTTATATTGCAGTTCCTATATTACCGAGTGATATTTTAGAACAGCTAGAACCATTTTGTGATGATATATTTTTTCTTTATGATATAGATGATTATGTTAAAACATCTCTTTATTATAAAGAGTTTAAAGATATAGATGATGAGACGATAGAAAAATTATTGGAGGAAAAACAATGAAATATGATGTAGATGTAGAGATAGATAATGTAAAAGAGAGTTACTCTTTTGGAAGTGTAGCAAAACAAGCAAATGGTAGTGCATGGTTAAAGTCAGGAAATAGTGTAATTTTAGCAACAGTTGTTATAGATGAAACAGAGATAGTAAAGGATGATTTTTTACCTTTAACTGTGCAGTATATTGAAAAAACATATGCTGCGGGTAAAATTCCTGGTGGATTTTTTAAAAGAGAAACAAAACCTAGTGATTTTGAAACTTTAACATCAAGAATTGTAGATAGAAGTTTGCGTCCACTTTTTCCAAAAGGATTTGGATATCCAACTCAGATAACAATTATGGTATTTTCAGCTGATAGCGAATCAGATCTTCAAGTTTTAGCATTAAATGCTGCTTCTGCAGCATTATATGTTTCAGATATAGATATAAATACTTCGGTATCTGCTACAAGAGCAGCAAAAGTTGATGGTGAATTAGTTTTAAATCCAACACTTTCACAGCTTAAAAATTCTACACTTGATTTGTATCTATCGGGTACAAAAGATGATTTACTTATGATTGAGATGCGTTCTTTTGGTTCAGAAAATATTGAAGTTAATGATATGTATATTGACCCTATGATAGACCCAACAATGTCAAATGTTGTGATGGGGTCACATATCTCAAATGCTATGGGTGAAAATGAGCTTATAGATATCTTAGAAAAAACTCAAACACTTCTTTTTGAAACAAATGCCAAATATGAAAATGCTTTTAAGCCATTTAAAAAAGAAACAAAAAGTATAGAATGTAAAGCTCATGTTTTAAATGAAGAGATGGCAACTTTTATTAGAGATAACCACATGCCAGATATAAAAGCCGCTATGAATCAGATGGCAAAGTCTGAGCGTTCAACTGCTCTTAGAGAACTTAGAAAAAACATACTTTTAACAAAAGAAGAATGGGACGAAGCTGAGTTAAAAGATGCGATAGAAAAAGTTAAAAAAGAGCAGGTAAGAGGTCAAATATTAAACGATAAAATTCGTGCTGATGGTAGAGCTTTAGATGAAGTCAGACCTATATCAATAAGTACAAATGTACTTCCAAATGCACATTCTTCTTGTCTTTTTACTCGTGGACAAACACAAGCACTTGTAGTTTTAACTATGGGTGGAACAAAAGATGCACAAATGTTTGAATCTCTTACAGACAGTGGCACTCAAAATGAAAACTTTATGGTTCATTATAACTTCCCTGGTTTTTCAGTAGGTGAAGCAAGTCCAATTATGGGAACAAAAAGAAGAGAGTTAGGACACGGAAACTTAGCTAAAAGAGCATTAGAACCAATCATTGATTTAGATGGGCAAACTGTTCGTTTAGTATCTGAAATTTTAGAGTCAAATGGCTCATCATCTATGGCTACTGTTTGTGGTGGTTATATGGCACTAAAGGCTGCAGATATCCAAACAAGTGATACTGTTGCTGGTATTGCCATGGGTATGGTTAGTGATGGCGACAATTATGCTATCCTCTCAGATATAATGGGTTTAGAGGATCATGATGGAGATATGGACTTTAAAGTAACTGGGAGTAAAGATGGTATAACTGCTATGCAAATGGATATTAAACTCGGTGGCATAAGTTTAGATGTTTTAAAAGAAGCACTTTACCAAGCAAAAAAGGGTAGAAGTCATATTATTGACATCATGCTTGAAGCTCAAAATGAGATAAAATTTAATGATGGGGTTTTACCTAGCATTGATTTTTTTCATATAGATCCAAGTTTTATAGGTGAAATCATAGGTCAAGCTGGAAAAACTATCCGTGAAATTATAGAGAAATTTGAAGTAGCGATAGATATAGATAAAAAAGACGGAAAAGTTAAAATCACTGGTAAAAATAAATCTGGAGTTGAGGGTGCAAAAAAACATATTCATGGTATAGTTAACACTCCAAAAGTTGCTAAAATAAAATATGAAGTTGGTGATAAATACGAAGGTATTGTTAAAAAGATAGTTGATTTTGGAGCATTTATAGAGCTTCCAGATGGGACTGATGGACTTCTTCATATCTCAAAAATATCAAAAGATAGAGTTGAAAAAGTGAGTGATGTGTTAAGCGAAGGTGAAAAAATCACAGTAGAAATACTAGAGTTTAAAGGAAATAAAATCTCTTTAGGTAGAGTATAAAATACTTTTTTTCTAAAAAGTACGGTTAAAACCGTACTTTTAACACCAAATTTACCAATAAATTATGTTCTATAATCAGCGTTTATTTTAACATACTCATAACCAAGGTCACATCCGTAAGCTTTAAAATTTCCATCTGCTATACCTAAATCACATGAGATTGTAAACTTTTTATGTCCCATTACTATGGCAGCTTTTCTCTCCATCTCCTTATCAAAATAGAGTTCTCCTTTATCATAAACACAAAGGTTATCAAAAGAGATTCTTAGGCTCTCTTCCAAACATTCAGCTCCACTTGCACCAACTGTTGAAGCGATTCTTCCCCAGTTTGGATCTTCTCCAAAAAGTGCTGTTTTTACCAAAAGCGAATCTGAAAGTGCTTTTGCCACCACTTCAGCTTCATTATCATCTTTTGCACCTGTTATATTATAAGTTACAAGCTTAGTTGCACCCTCTCCATCTCTCACCATCTCTAATGCTAAAAAATGCATAACTTTAAAAAGTGCCTCTTTAAATGCATCTTCATCATAAGAGTTGCTTTTTGAATTTGACAGCACTAAAACAGTATCATTTGTAGATGTATCACCATCTACACTTATAGCATTGAATGTTTTTCTAACCACCTCATCCAAAGCACTTTGCATATCTTGCGAAGATACTTTTGCATCAGTAGTTATAAAACAAAGCATAGTAGCCATAGCTGGATTTATCATCCCTGCACCCTTTGCCATAGCACCTATGTGGAAACAACTTCCATCATCAAGCTCAACCTTCAATGCTATCTCTTTTGAGAAAGTATCAGTTGTCATTATCGCTTTTGCAGCATCACTTGGATTTTTTTGTGAAAAATCAAAAAGCTTTATACCATCTATGATTTTTTGTTTTGGCAATCTTACACCTATCACACCTGTTGAACTCATAATTGGGTTTGTAACATTTTGGCATGTGGAAAGAATTTCATCTATATCCTCAACTCCTGCCCCACCTGTCATAGCATTTGCATTTTTAGAATTTATCAGCACAAAGTCAGTTTTAAAATCTCCTTTGGCTTTAAAATGTTTTATCGGTGCTGCCGCCATCTTATTTGTTGTAAAAGCTGATGCAACTTCACACAAAACATCACTTTTTATAAATGCCATATCTTTTGCCCCATCTGGTTTAAGCCCTGCACTTACACCATCAGCAAAAAAACCCTCACTTGCACAAACTCCATTTTTAACTTGTGTTATCTTATACAAACTTCAACTCCTTTGGTTTTTCTCTTCTTCTAAGTAACTCTTTTGTAACTTTAATATCATTCTCATTACCTATCACAAGTAATTTACACTCACTTGTAATAAGCACATCACCCTTTGGCATAGATAAAAACTTACCATCTTTTTTCGTTATACCTATGATAGAAGTGTTGGTAATTTGCCTTATATGTGTCTCTTTTAGCTTTTTCAAAACTGCCCAAGAGTATTTTGGAACTTCTATCTCTTGCATATCAAGTGAATTGTCACTTTTATATAAAAACTCCTCTAAAAGATTTTCCATATCGGGTCTTGTTGCCATGGCACTCACCCTTTGTGCAGTAAGCTTAGTAGGACTTACAACTGTATTTGCTCCCAATTTTTTAAGTTTTTCAACATCACTCATACTATCAGCCACAGATATTACATAGTATGGTTTTGGTAAAAAATGTTCCTTTTCAAATAATCTTACAGAAGCGATAATAGCAATATTGTCTGCTATAGATTTTGACATAGTTATAATCCCTTTTGCAGCTGCTAAATGTGCTTTAAGCATCGTTAATTCGGCATGTGGTTCAGCTTGAAGATATGTTGGGTATCTATGTTCTATCGCCCATTCATGTATCTCTGGTCTTGGATCTATAACAACAAAAGGTATGTGATTTTGTCTTAATTGTTTAGTTACTTCAAGAGAGTAATCATTATGATAACACACAACAAAGTGTTGCTTTAATCTTACTATGTTATATAACATCCTTCGCTCCTTTAAAATGGCGATGATATGACCCCTATTTAACTCTGAAATCATAATACCAACTGCACTTGAAAAAACTGCAAAACCAGCTATGATAAGAGTGATAGTAAAAATTCTTCCTGCATCAGATATGGGTGCTATCTCACCAAATCCAACTGTAGTAAATGTTATACCAGTTTGATAAATCGCATCCATAAGAGTAAAACCATCAATAATTATATAGCCTAATGTGCCAATGAGCATAGTCAATACAGTAAAAATTAGTGGTAAACGAAACGCTTTTAAATGTGGATAAATCTCAGGTAGAAGGTTTGCTTGTGGGGTGGGAGAAGACTCCCAATGTAGAAATTTACGAATCCTTTTAACAAGGTTCAAATCAATTTCCAAAAACTCTTAAGAGTTTTTCTTAAGTGTTCTTAACTCTCTTGCAGAGATTTTAATTTTTTTTGTAGTACCATCTTCTAAAGTGATACGAACTGTTCTTAAATTAAGTAAGAAACGACGCTTTGTTCTGTTTTTAGCGTGAGAAACATTGTTCCCACTCATTGGGCCTTTGCCACTTATAGCACATCTTCTTGCCATATTAGCTTCCTTTTGTAGGTTTTAAAGTTGCGAATTATACCTAAGTAAAGCAAAACTCCAACTTAAGCCATGAAATTTAACATATAATGAGATTTATCTAATATAATGGAATTTACATTTTTTTAGAGATATTTTAATATTTCTTTTACCATTATAAAGCTAAAATGTACAAAATTAAATACTAAAAGTATAACAGATGATTACAAAAGAAAAAATAAACAGTTATATAGATAAAATTCCACCAGCTCCTAAAGCTCTAAGAGCGACTATCCAACTTTTAAACGAAGGGGAACTGGTTAAGGCTGCAAAAATTGCTCAAACAGACCCAGCCCTTAAATCATATCTTACAAACATGGTAAACAAGCCCATTTATGGTTTTAGAAATGAAGTAACTGAAATCTCACAAATTTTTGGTATCTTGGGAGTTTCAGGTTCACAACAAGCCGTTTATAACTATATGGTAACTTTATTGTCTCCATCTAAATGGAAACTTTTTAAACTAAATGCTAAATCTTTTCATAACCTCCAAGACCAACTAAGCATAAAATGGCAAAAAGTTCTTCAGCACCTTAAAATAAAGAATGTAGATATACAAAGTTCTATAACTTTGTTACCAGCTAGTATCATAGTCTCAGAGGCTTTATTTTGTGAACATATAGATGATGTAAATCTTCTAAGAGGAACAAAAGCACTTGATTACAACACCATTTTATCCCGTCTTTGTGGTGTTGATTTATTTGATATTTGTCAAATGATTTCTAAAAAATGGGATATGCCAGAAGATATTGCAAAGATTGTCCAAGCATCTTCTGGTGTGAAACCATCAGACGATGAGTCCATAAATACCCTTGGAAAATGGATGCATCTTTTACTCTTTTTTGAATTATCTCAACCAGTTTTTATAGAAGCAAATTTAAATGATTTTATAGATTTTCAAATAGATTATGTATCTGATATATATGAAGAGTTTTCGACATTAATGGAAATAGGTAGCTAATATGAGAGCAATAGTAAAAGATGGTATCGGTATATTTTCGCCACAAGGTTTTTTAGATGGTAACAGCGCCACTTCCTTTTTAACCATAGAGGATATTAATGCTACAGAAAATCTTAAAGTTGACATGATTTTAGTTTCATTAAAAAAAGTGATATTTTTCAATAGAAATGGTCTTGATACCTTTGTAAAAATGTTTGTTAAAGTTCGTTTGAAAAATCATGCAACAGTTGGTTTTTGTGATTATGACAACAAAAAGTTTCAAGCTATTATGAATTTTTACAAGGATGATATAAATTTTTCTCTATTTAAAACCTACGAAATTGCATCACTTTTTAGTTCTAACTTTAAAAATGATTCAAAATCTGTCTTACTATTTAGCGACGACAAATCCCAAAGATCAGCAATGGCTATAGAGTTACATGATAACGGACACAACCCCATCATCGCCCAAACAAAACAGGAATTTTTAGAGAAAGCTTCCAAAGAGGGTTCATACGATATGGTTATTGAAGATACATACCTTGGACAGATGGGACAAAAAATAGCTACTAGAGTAACTGGTAATGCTATCATATACACTATCTCATCTTTTTTAGATGCAAATATAGGAAATACATTTAATATCGCCTATCATAACAATTCCCTAAATGTTGGTTTTACACTTTTTATTTTTGATGCATACAAAGTTGTAAGTATGAATATTCATGCCTTAAACTTTTTTTCTCGCCTTGCAAGTTCAGCAGCTGAATACAATGCTACAATCTGTTTTGCAGGTATGACCTTTGACAAGATACCAAAAGCATTTAAAGAGACTATGGAAGACTCTGGGATTATGTTTTTTGAGCAGATGGACGATATTTTGCATGATAAAAAATTATTGGAAGATTTAGGTGGGAGTAGTGCAGTAGCCACAAAAAATAAAAGAGCGATAAACAAAATAACAGTCACAGAATTACCAAACTTTATAGATGCTACAGTCTTGACTATAGAGATGATGACAAATTCTAAAGCTATCAAAGAAGCCGCAGAAATCCATAACATAGAGATAAAAGAAAAAACAGACAAACTTGCTAGTTCCATAGGATTTTATGGGGATATGGACGGTATGGTTATCTTGGTATTTCCAAAAGATATTGCCAAAAAAGCTTGTGAACTACTCATTGGTGAAGAAACTAATGATGCAGAATTAATTTTAGATTCCCTGTCTGAACTTGTAAATATTATTGGTGGGAAAGTAAAAACTTTACTTGCTGATAAAAATATAAATGTAAATATAACATTACCAAGAACATATAATAATATTGACAATCTTTTAGAGATGACAACTGCTAGAAAAGGTGTTCAAGTAGATTTAGCATTTGATAATGATAAATTTTTGTTTTTCTTAACTAGATAAAAAGTTAACAAAACAGTATAATACAAAAAAAATTAACCACTCATATATAAAGGAAAATAATGCAAGTTGCCCCTAGTGTACTATCTGCTGATTTTGGTAATCTACAACGAGATGTTGAGGCCATTTGTGAGGCTGGATGTGATTTAGTCCATGTTGATGTTATGGATGGACATTTTGTTCCAAATCTAACAATAGGTCCTGTTGTAGTCTCTGCCATTGCAAAATGTGCTACAAAACCATTAGATGTTCACTTGATGGTGCAGAACAACACTTTTTTTGTTGAACTTTTTGCACCACTAAAACCTAAATATATCACCTTCCATATAGAGGAAGAGAAACATCCTCATAGGCTTATACAAAAGATAAAATCTTATGGGATTAAAGCTGGTGTTGTGCTAAATCCACATACACTTCCAGAGATGGTTGAATATCTTTTAGAAGATTTAGACATGGTTTTACTCATGAGTGTAAATCCTGGTTTTGGTGGACAAAGCTTTATAAAGAGTGTTATTCCAAAGGCAAAAAAACTTCATGATATGAGAAATAAAATCAATCCAGATTGTCTTATAGAAGTTGACGGAGGAGTAAGTGACAAAAACATCCAACAACTAAAAGAAGTTGGTGTTGATGTTGTAGTTGCTGGAAGTTATGTTTTTAACCATAGAAGTAAAAAAGAGGCGATAGAAAGTCTGCAAATATAATGAAAGTCAAAATCTGTGGAATAACCTCATACGAAGATGCAATGATAGCCATAGAAGCTGGGGCAGATGCTTTGGGATTTGTATTTTATGAAAAATCTCCTAGATTTGTAACAATCCCACATGCCAAAAGTATCATACAAAAACTTCCCCCTTTTGTTGAAAAAGTAGCCCTTTTTGTCAATGAAGACGCACAAACCATAAACTCCACATGCCAAGAAGTAGGAGCTACTTTAGCTCAACTGCATTTTGAAGCAGATAGAGAAGTTTATGAAAATCTTACCGTTGCACACATAAAAGTTATACGAGCAAAACACAAAGAAGATATACTAAAATATAGTGACGAATATAGACTTATAGATGCCTATTGCGAAGCATATGGTGGTGCTGGGAAAAGACTTAACATAGAGTGGTTTGAAGATATAGATTGCTCAAAAATAATACTAGCAGGTGGACTAACTCCACAAAATATCACACCACTTAAAAACTATGATTTTTATGGTGTTGATGTTAGTAGTGGTGTTGAGATAAGCCATGGCAAAAAAGACATCAAAAAAGTACAAGATTTTATCGAAAATGCGAAATAATGTTAGCTAATTTTTTCCCACTTGATGCAAAAAGTATCTCAAAACTATCCACAAGAGGCTTACCTCAAGAAAATTTAAAATCTCAAATAGAAGATAGCATTGACTACTCTCTTGAACTTTGGAGGTCTCAAGGTTTAGACATTATAAAGAACAAAGGTTTTTACTATTTTTCAACAAAATTCACACCTATAAACAAAGCTGAATTTTGCATAGTTGATATTGAAACAAATGGGTCACACATAGATAGACATCAAATCATAGAGATAGCAGGATTAAAAATTAAAGATGGTAAAATCATAGATAGGTTTGAATCTTTAATAAAATGCAAAGAGATAAATGAGCATATTGTAGCCATAACAGGTATAAGCGTTGAAGATACAAAAGATGCTCCAAAACTAAAAGATGTACTTTATAGTTTTAAACTTTTTCTAGGTGATGCAATTTTTATAGCACACGATGTTAAATTTGACTATAAATTTATCTCTGAATCCTTAATGAAAATAGGTCTTGAACCACTGCTAAATCGTTCCCTTTGCTCCCTTGCTTTAGCTGAGAGAAGTGTAGTCTCTTACAGATATGCTCTATCATACCTAGATAAAACATTTAATCTAAACCCACATGCCACACATCATCGTGCTATGAGTGATGTACTAACAACATATGCACTTTTTAAAATGTCATTTGAAAATATAAAAGAAAATATAAACAATGTAGAAGACTTAATAAAGTTCTCAAAAGAAGCAAAAAAATTGAAAAGACCTAAAATTGACCCATTTTTAGAATTAGATAGAGAAACAATCAAAGATTAGAAGCACAGATAAAACCGTAGCTCCTAAAAACTCAACTATTCTGAAAATGCACCAGGTGCAACCAGTTTGTTATATCTAGCTGACATCCTCTCTTCGCTACTCATTGCTTTGAGTAGCGCTAACTCTTTTAAAAAATAATCAGCTATGGCAGTTGCTGCGCCATCTTTATCTCTGTGAGCGCCAATAAGTGGTTCGTCAATAATATCATCAATAAGCCCCAACTCTTTTAAATCGCCACTAGTAATTTTCATGGCATTTGTTGCAACTTCTGCTTTTGCAGGATCACTCCATAAAATAGCTGAACAACCCTCTGGCGAAATTACACTAAATACAGAATATCTCATCATAGCAAATTTATCAGCCACACCAATAGCTAAAGCACCACCACTTCCACCTTCTCCAATAACAATAGAGATGGTTGGAGTGTCAAGGTCAGCTAATTCTAAAAGGTTTCTGGCTATCGCTTCACTTTGATTTCTCTCTTCAGCTCCAAGTCCTGGATATGCACCCGGAGTATCTACTAACATAAGCACAGGGATACCAAATTTTTCAGCCATTTTCGCAGCACGAAGAGCTTTTCTGTAACCTTCAGGATGTGGCATACCAAAGTTTCTTCTTATCTTATTTTTTGTACCACGACCTTTTTGCTCACCAATCACCATCACTTTTTCATCACCAATATAACCCATATAACAAAGGATGGCAGCATCATCACGAAAATGTCTATCTCCATGAATCTCATACTTATCTCTCATAATAAGGTTTATATAATCAAGTGCATAAGGTCTATCTATATGACGGGCAAGTTGAAGTTTTTGAAAATCAGAAAGATTTTTATAAATCTTTCCGACTTCTTTATCTAAAGTTTTCTTTAACTTTTCAAGCTCACTCTCATCATGGCGAACCTGTGCAGATATAATATCCTCTTGAAGAGTTTTAATTTTTTGTTCAAATTTTAAATATGTAGCCAATTCAAATCCTTAAACTAGATTTTTTTAAAAATAAGAACACCATTAGTTCCACCAAAGCCAAATGAGTTACTCATAACTATATCAAGTTCAGCTTTTCTTGCTTTATTTGGAACATAATCAAGATCACAATTTTCATCTGGAGTTATATGATTTATAGTTGGTGGAATAATACCATCTCTCATAGCCATAAGACAAGTTACAGCTTCCATACCACCAGCAGCACCAAGACAGTGACCAATCTGACCTTTAATAGAGCTAACTGGTGGACAATTTTCTTTACCACCTAGAAGTTCTTTAATCGCTAAAGTCTCATTTTTATCATTAACAGGTGTACTTGTACCATGTGCATTTATATAGTCTAGTTTAGGTTCACCTGCCATTTTATAAGCTGCTTTCATAGCTCTTTGTGGCCCATCAAGACTAGGTGTAGTTATATGATTTGCATCACCACTTTCACCAAAACCAATAATCTCAGCATAAATTCTTGCACCACGAGAAACGGCTACTTCATATTCTTCTAAAACTAAAGCTGCACCACCCTCACCTATCACAAAACCGTCTCTGTCTTTATCAAATGGTCTTGAAGATGTTTTTGGGTCATCATTTCTAGTTGACAATGCTTTCATCGCAGCAAAACCACCAACACCAGCACCAGTTATAGCAGACTCTGCACTTACAACCAACATTCTTTCTGCACCATTACACATAATAGTTTTACAAGCTTCACTTACAGCATGAGTACCAGCGGCACAAGCAGTTACACTCGAAAGATTTGGTCCTTTTGTTCCATGAGCAATAGATACAAAACCACCAAGCATATTTACAAGAGCAGATGGGATAAAAAATGGAGAAATTCTACGAGGTCCACGAGTATTTATGATAATAGAAGTTTTTTCAATAGCTGGAAGCCCACCAATACCACTACCAGCACTAGTACCAAATCTATCCATATCTATATCTTCTGGTAGATTAGCATCAGCCATTGCTTCTTGAGCAGCTTTAAGACCAAGGTGGATAAATCTATCAGCTTTTTTAACCTCTTTTGGTGCCATAACAGTAGCTGGGTCAAAATCTTTTACTTGACCAGCAATTTTCACGCTATAGTCTGAAGGATCAAAAAGACTAATAGTATCAATCCCACATTCACCGTCGCATATAGCTTTAAAAGAACTCTCTTTATCATTTCCAACTGAATTTATCATACCTATACCAGTAACTACTACTCTTCTCATTTAACCTGCTCCATCAAAATTATAAAATACTTTTAAAAATCAACTACTACCATTAACTACTAAAAATATTTTACCAAAGGCGATACCTTCGGTAAAAACTAAATTATTTGCCTTCTATATAAGCAACTACATCAGCAACTGTTTGAATTTTCTCTGCTTCATCATCAGGAATTTCAATATCAAATTTCTCTTCAAGAGCCATTACCAATTCAACTACATCTAGGCTATCTGCACCTAAATCTTCAACAAACTTCGCATCTTCTTTTACTTCATCTGCGTTTACGCTTAATTGCTCAACTACTACTTCTTTAATATCGTCTAAAAGTGCCATTATAGCTCCTGTATTTTAATTTAATCGCACAATTATAACAAAATTAGCTTAAAAAAAAGCCTTTTTTGTTATGCCATATTCATCCCACCATTTACTTTTAAAGTTTCACCAGTGATATAACTTGAATAATCACTTAACAAAAATGCCACTGCTTGTGCTATTTCTTCTACTTTACCAAACCTTTTCATAGGTATTTTTGATGTAAAACTATCTTTAATTTCATCGCTCAGTGCATCTGTCATCTCAGTTGAAATAAAACCTGGTGTCACAGAGTTAAATCTTATGCCACTTGTTGCAGCTTCAAGTGCAAAACTTTTAGTCATTGCAATAACTCCACCTTTACTTGCCACATAATTTACCTGCCCAACATTACCAGTTTCACCTACGATAGAAGCGATATTTACAACTGCACCAAATTTTTTCTTTCTCATAACTTTCATAGACTCACGACACCCTATAAAACATGAAGTAAGGTTTGCATTTATAACTTTCATAAAATCATCAGTTTTCATACGAAGAGCCAATTTATCGTTTGTTATTCCTGCATTATTTACAAGGTAAGAAAGTTCGCCATCACTATCTATTATAGTTTTTATAGCATCAATAAATGCACTCTCATCACTCACATCAAACCCTATCACAGCCGCACTTCCACCATCAGCTTCAATAGCCTCTTTCACAGCATCAGCTTCAGTGGCTCCACTTCTATAATTTATCCAAACTTTCAATCCAAAACCAGCTAAAGTTTTTGCAATCTCTGCACCGATACCACGACTAGAACCTGTAACTAAAACATTTTTTCCACTAAATTTCATAAATTTTATCCCTTCATTTTTTTAGATTAAACTACTATCCATCTCTTTTGGAATTTCTAAACCCATAAGTTGCAAAACTGTTGGTGCGATATTATTTAAACCACCACTTTTAACTTTATCTACACCATCTGCTTGAACAAAACACCAAACCTTACCAACTGTATGATTTGTTAAGATATGTCCATCTTTATCTCTCATCTCTTCACAATTTCCATGATCAGATGTAATAACAAGTGCATAATCATCCTCTTTTGCCTTTTGAACAATCCTACCAAGTTGTAAATCTACCGCTTCAACAGCTTTTTTAGCTGCTTCAAAATTACCAGTATGACCAACCATATCTCCATTTGCAAAATTTACAACTATAAAGTCATAGCCATCATCCATAGCTTTTAAAACTCCATTACCAACCTCAACACTGCTCATCTCTGGCTTCATATCATAAGTTTTTACATTTGGAGACGGAACTAAAACTCTTGTTTCATTTGCATAAGGCTCATCTATGCCACCATTAAAGAAAAATGTCACATGGGCATACTTCTCAGTCTCAGCAGTATGAAATTGTCTTAATCCATTAGCAGATATAACCTCTGCTAAAGTATTTTTAGGTGTTTGTTTTGTAAAAAGTACAGGATAGGGAAAACTTTTGTCATATTCTGTAATGGTAGCAAGATTAACTTTTATAGGTTTTCTTTCAAACTCATTAAAATTTTCATCCCCCAAAGCAGTTACCATCTCTCTCATTCTATCGCTTCTGAAGTTTATAGTAAGCACACTCTCACCATCCAACATACCATCATAACCATCAAATGCAACTGGCTCAATAAATTCATCAGTTTCATCCAAAGAGTAAGAGTATGTTACATAAGCATCTGGTGTCAAGTCAGTTTTTGGAGTTGCATTCACTATCGCATCATATCCCTTTTTCACCCTTTGCCAACGGTTATCTCTATCCATAGAATAAAAACGACCAGATATAGTTGCAATAGTTACATTTTCATTTAAATGTTTTTGAACTTGTTGTATATATTTTTGTGCAGAGGTTGGAGAAACATCTCTACCATCAGTTATAAGATGTAAAAAAACTTTTTTACCCTCTTTTGCTGCTATATCTGCTATACCCATAAAATGATCTATATGCGAATGAACACCACCATCACTCAAAAGACCTATAAGATGAAGTCTATCAGAAGTTTTAAAAAGATTTTGCAACTCTTTGTTGTTTTTCATTGAGCCATCAGAAAGAGCTAAAGATATTTTCACCAAATCTTGATACAAAACACGACCACTACCTATACTCATATGTCCAACTTCAGAGTTACCCATCTGTCCCTCTGGAAGTCCAACACTAAGTCCAAAAGTATCTATTAAAGCATATGGTACTGTTTTAAAAAGCTTATCATAAGTTGGTTTTTTAGCATTGTAAAATGCGTTAAACTCAGTTTTATTGCTATAACCAATACCATCAGTTATAACCAAAATTGTTTTTTTGCCCAATACAATTTCCTTTAAACGAAAAATTTAGGTGATTATACTATAATGTCACTTTTAATTTATTGATGCAAGGAAAATTTTGCTTTATTGGCTATATGAAACATTTAATATCAATCTATTTGGCTACATTACTATAAGAGCTGGAATCTCATTTTTTCTAGCACTTATTTTCACACTTTTTCTTATGCCAAAGTTTATAAGATGGGCGCAAAGAACATCTAGTACACAACCCATTAACACACTAGCACCCCAAAGACACCAAGAGAAAGCCTCTACTCCAACTATGGGTGGAATTGTATTTATTGGTGCAACTATTGTTGCTTCACTACTGAGTGTAAAATTATCAAACATCTATGTTATAGGTGCCATTATCACACTAATATTATTTGCTTTGATTGGTTTTCAAGATGATTATGCAAAGATTAAAAAACATGAAAATTTAGCAGGGTTAAAAGCACGAGCCAAACTTGCATTACAGATCATCTCATCTTTTATAATCACTTTTTTTCTATATAGTATCGCTGATTTTAACACTGATTTATATGTTCCATTTTTCAAAAACCCAGTGATAAACATGAATATCTTTGCAACTATATTTTGGAGTTTGGTTATCATCTCAACATCAAATGCTGTAAATCTTACAGATGGACTTGATGGTCTAGCAACTGTTCCATCCATCACAGCACTTGCATCTTTTAGTGTCATCACATATATCACAGGACATGCAACACTAAGTGCATATCTGCTTATGCCAAATATTGCAGTTGGAGAAGTTGCAATAGTCGCTAGTGCATTAATAGGCGCATTAAGTGGATTTTTATGGTACAACTGCCATCCTGCTGAAGTTTTTATGGGGGACAGTGGTTCTTTAACCATTGGTGCATTTTTAGGCTATCTGGCTATCATATCCAAAAGTGAAGTTTTACTACTTCTTATAGGTTCTATCTTTGTTATAGAAACTGTTTCTGTTATCTTACAAGTTGGAAGTTATAAACTTCGCAAAAAAAGGGTTTTTCTAATGGCACCCATACATCACCATTTTGAGATGAAAAATTGGAATGAAAGTAAAATTATCGTTAGGTTTTGGATAATCGCTATACTCTCAAATATCGTAGCTCTCATAAGTTTAAAGATTAGATAATGAAAAGAGTTTCCCTTTTTGGTTACGGTCTTACCACTAAGGCTTTAGCAACAAAAATTCCACATGCCATATTTTATGATGATAAATGCCTAAAACCCTTTAAAGATGAGAATAATTTTAGAATTAAACCATCTAGTGAATTTGACCCAAAATACTCAGATCTTGAGATACCAAGCCCAGGCATAGCACCATCAAATCCTCTTATAAAAAATGCTAAGCACCTCATCAGTGAATATGATTATTTCTCAGATGAAAAACCACTAAAAATCTGGATAAGTGGAACAAATGGCAAAACAACAACAACTCAGATGATGCAACATCTACTTCAAGATAAAGGTTCACAAGCGGGTGGAAACATAGGAACACCTTTAGCTAAACTAAACCCACATGCCAATATCTGGATACTTGAAACAAGTTCTTTTACCATGCACTACACAAATAAAGCATTTCCAAATATATATGTACTTTTACCAATAACACCAGACCACATCAGTTGGCATGGAGATAAAAAGGCATATATAGATGCAAAACTAAAACCCATCAAGATGATGAAAGAGGGTGAAGTTGCCATCATTCCTGATAAATATAAAGATATAAATACAAAAGCATATCTCATCACCTACAAAAACGAGCAAGATATATCCACTAGATTTGATATAGATATAAAAAAGATTAAATTTAAAGGTGCATTTTTGATGGATGCCCTTCTAGCTATGGCAGTGGATAAAATACTTTTTGATAGAATTAACTATAAAAATATAAACTCGTTTATAATTGAACCTCACAGACAAGAGGAGTTAAAAGATTCCAAAGATCGCCTTTGGGTAAATGATACAAAAGCAACAAATATTGATGCCTGTAAAGCTGCCCTAAAAAGATACCAAAAATCTAATATACATCTGATTTTAGGTGGAGATGATAAAGGTGTGGAGTTAGATGAATTGTTTGAATTTTTAACAACTATAGATGTAAAACTATACAATATAGGCTCAAACAAAGATAAACTCTCAAACTTGGCAACAAAATATAAACTGGATTTTGAGCGTTGTGACAACCTAAAAGATGCGATAAACAAGATAGATAAAAACCTGTTGCAAAATGAGGTAGCCCTACTCTCTCCAGCGGCTGCAAGTCTTGATGAATATACTTCTTATGCTCAAAGAGGGGAAGAATTTAAAGAGGCTGTTTTTAACATAAGCTAACATTCAGCGCTTTATAGATATAATTTCGCTCTTTAAAAGATGGCCTGTTAGCTCAGTCGGTAGAGCAAGTGACTGAAAATCACTGTGTCCTTGGTTCGATTCCGAGACAGGCCACCACCTTTTAAAATGGCCAATTAGCTCAGTCGGTAGAGCAAGTGACTGAAAATCACTGTGTCCTTGGTTCGATTCCGAGATTGGCCACCACCTTTTTTATATCAAGAAACTTCAAAATCAACAATTTTAAACTATAAACTTGATATAATCTGATAACCTTGGGGCTGACATGGTTTCGACAGGAACAATGTAGGCTATGATAGCATGTCGGACTGAGCATCTCCGTTATACGGCTCAACTTATTGTAAACGCAAACAATACAAATTATCGCCCAGCTTTAGCAGTAGCTTAAGTTTTACCCCCTCGTAAGAGGACGGGCTGCTTCACTTGTGGATTCTAAATAAGCAAGATTGTGAAGTATAACCCTTTATTTAGATATATTATAAGTGTGTCTCCACTTATGATGAAAGCGAGAGGCTGGTCTTGTGTAGCTTTGCAAGTTGTGTGAAGCAAGATGAGATTTAAAACAACTTTTCTAAACATGTAGAAGTCATAGCAAACTTGTTTTTGGACTGGAGTTCGATTCTCCACAGCTCCACCAACCAACTATATAAATTGTTTGATGATGGTGGATTATATTAGGTTATGTAGAGAAATACAAGAACTAAATTTAAATTTTTTATAAATAAGACTAAAATGATATAATAACTAAAATGAAATTGAGATGACATAAGTGTCTGTCTGTATCTAATTATCCACTGTGGATGTCTATAAAACTTTTTGTTTATCTTTCAAAGCATAAGTTTTTATATGAATAGTTGATTTCACTTAGAATTGCTGATAATTTAATCTGTTACTTATTGCATCTATGATAATATTCATCTAATTTATAAAATCGCCCTTGTATATTGATTTGCAGTAGTGAATTGTACTATAAAGTGGCTATTTATGGGGTTGAACTTGGCTTTTATATGTGCGAAAGTTGAGATTCTAATTGTTGCGATTTGATTGGTCAATATATTATACGAAGGAAATAAATGTTAAATAATAAGATAGTTCTAATTACAGGTGGAACAGGTTCATTTGGTAAAAAGTTTATAGAAACTATTTTAACTAGATACCCTAAAGTTAAAAAAATAATTATTTATTCTCGTGACGAGTTTAAACAGTCACTTATCAAACAGAAATATCCTTCTTTTGATTTTCCTCAATTACGATTTTTTATTGGTGACGTAAGAGATCAATCTCGTTTAACACAAGCTTGTGAAGGTGTTGATGTTGTTATTCATGCTGCAGCTATTAAGCAAGTCGATACTGCTGAGTATAATCCTACCGAATGCATTAGAACAAATATTAACGGTGCTGAAAATGTTATTCATGCAGTATTGGCATGTGGAGTAACAGATGTCGTAGCACTGTCTACAGATAAGGCATGTGCACCGATTAATCTTTATGGTGCAACGAAGTTGGCTTCAGATAAACTTTTTGTGGCTGCAAATAATATTCGAGGTTCAAAAGACATTCATTTTAGTGTTGTTCGTTACGGTAATATAATGGGATCTCGTGGTAGTGTTATTCCATTTTTTATGGACAAACGTAAAGATGGTGTTCTTCCAATTACCCATAAGGATATGACTCGTTTTAATATCTCATTACAAGATGGTGTGAATTTAGTTATGTTTGCTCTTGATAATCATTTAGGTGGTGAGATATTTATTCCTAAAATTCCTTCGTATAAAATTTTGGACATTGCTGAAGCAATTGCCCCAGAATGTATAATAAAAGATATTGGTATTCGCCCTGGTGAAAAATTACATGAGGAAATGATTACTGATACTGATTCATTAAATACCATCGATTTAGGTCCTTATTATGCAATCTTGCCATCTGTATCATATACTTATACGGAAGATGATTATATAAAACATCATAAAGCGATAAAAGTTCCTTTCGGATTTAAATATAACTCAAGAACAAACATCGAATGGGAAACAGTGGAAGGATTGCGTCAATTAATAGTTGATCATGTTGATCCAAATTTTAAAGTTTAAACATGATACCTTGCAGTAAGCAATTCCTGTACAAAGAAGATATAAATGCAGTTGTTGAAACATTAAACTCTGACTACCTTACAACAGGTTCTAAAGTCAAAGCCTTTGAGGATGCACTAGCTAAATATTGTGAAGTAAAATACTATATTACAGTTGCTAATAGCACAGCTACACTGTATCTCGCCTCTTTAATACTCTTCCTTTAGTTTTCCAAAGTTTACAGATATTTTACATTAAGTCGAAAACTCTAATTTTTATGCTAAAATATCTGTATTCAAGAAAACGAGGTTATATATTCAATGTTAAGCTATTCAACTCAATTTATTGATGATAATGACATTCAGGAAGTCGTAAAAGTTTTAAGGGGTGATTTGCTTGCGCAAGGTCCAAAGGTTGCTAAATTTGAAAGAGATCTATGCGACTATACTGGAGCAAAATATGCCATAGCTTTTAACTCAGCCACTTCAGCACTAAATGGAGCATATGATGCATCAGGGATAACTAAAGGAGATGAAATTATAACAACTCCTATAAGTTTTGTAGCTACATCAAATATGTTTGTACAACTTGGAACAAAGCCTGTTTGGTGTGATATAAAACTTGATGGTAATATAGATGAAAATAAAATAGAAGAACTGATAACAGATAAAACGAAGGCTATAGTTCCTGTTGATTTTGCTGGAAAACCAGTTGAAATAAAAAAAATTCTTAAAATTGCAAAAAAATATAATCTTTTAGTTATTCAAGACTCTTCTCATGCCCTTGGCTCATCAATAAAAGATAAAAAAATAGGTTCATTTTCAGATATGACAATCTTTAGTTTTCATGCTATAAAGCCTATAACAACGAGTGAAGGTGGTGCTGTATTAACAAATAACAAAAAATATGCAGAATCACTTAGGCTATATCGTTCTCACGGTATAATCAAAAAAGAATTGTGGCATTCAGATATGATAAGTATGGGTTATAATCTTCGTATGACTGAAGTAGCTGCCGCACTTGGTTCTTCACAATTAAAAAAACTTGATAATTTTATAAAAGTTCGTAATAAAATATCAAATTATTATGATAAACAATTTAAAGATAAAAACCTTTTTTCAACTCAAAAACTAGAAGTAAACACTACTAGTTCAAGGCATCTCTACCCTATATTTTTAACTCAGAAGTTACACCATATGAAAGAAAATATTTTTAAAGAACTTCAAAAAAAAGGCATGGGAATACAGGTTCACTATAGACCTATATATAAAAATAGTTTTTATGTAAAACAATTTGGAAAGACTTCTTTGAAAGAATCAGAGAACTTTTACTCATCTGAAATTTCTATACCTTGTCACCAAAAAATGAATATGAATGATGCAAAATATGTTGCAAAAACTGTTTTAGAAGTAATTGACAGATATAAATAAGTAAGTAAAAAGGAGTTTATTTTTAATGAAAAACACTATAGCAATTATTCCAGCTCGTAGTGGAAGCAAACGAATACCTAAAAAAAATATAAAACTTTTTCATGGTAAGCCATTGATATCTTACAGCATAGAACTTGCAATAAAAAGTAAACTTTTTAAAAAAGTTATAGTTTCTACTGATGATGAAGAGATAGCAAAAATTGCTAAAGAGTATGGTGCAGAAGTTCCATTTATAAGACCAAAAGAATTAAGCGATGATTTTACAGGAACGGCTGATGTTACTCAACATGCTATAGATTACTTAAACTCTTGTGGAGAATTTTATGATTATGTATGTACTATCTATGCTACTGCACCGTTACTACAAAAAGAGTTCCTAATAAAAGGATATGAAGAGATTAAGAACTCAGACGCTATTAATAGTTTTTCTGCTACTTCAATGCCTTTTCCGATTCAAAGAACTTTCAAACTAAATAATAAGGGAAGATGTGAAATGTTTACCCCTGAATATTATACGACAAGGAGTCAAGATTTAGAAGAGGCATATCAAGATGCAGGACAATTTTACTGGAGCAAATTAAATCAAAAATCTGATGAAATTATGTTTGGAAAAGACTCTATCCCTATAATTTTACCTAGACACTTAGTTCAAGATATAGACACACCAGAGGATTGGAAAAAAGCTGAATTTATGTATAAATCAATATTTCAAGATAATTATCAAGCATGGAGTGACTTAAAAAGAAAATTAAACACAAAACAGCCTATGAATTTTAGCCAAAGAGATATATTATTTATTTCAATGGGGCAAAATATCGGATATGAACAATATGGTAAAGGTAAAGATTTTTTAAGACCAGTAGTTGTTTTAAAAAAATTTAATAAACATCTCTTTTTAGGAATTCCTCTTAGCAGTCAAGTAAAAAATGGCTATTTCTTTCATGAAGTAAGTTTTAAAAATCGTACAAACTCGGCACTCCTTCTACAATCAAAAACTTTTGACAGCAAGAGGATAAAATATAGACTTGCAAAACTGAGTGAAAAAGAGTTTAATAAACTAGTAGAAAAGTTTTGTAGGGTAGTAACCCCTACACCAAATGGAGAGGGGAGCGACTAATGTCGAATTTCAACAACGATTATAGCACAAATAGTAAAAAAATGTCAAACATACTTTTTCGTGCAGACTCATCATCTAAAATAGGTTTAGGTCACATAATGCGTGATTTAGTTTTAGCTTCAAAATATAAAAATTCAAATATAACTTTTGCTACACAAGATTTAGATGGAAATATAAATCATAAAATAAAAGATTCTGGATATAAAGTAAAAATTTTAAAATCAAACTCTAAAAAAGAGTTAGTAAAATTAGTTGAAAATTTAAATATAGATTTGTTAGTAATAGATCATTATAAGATAGACTATAAAAAAGAAAAATATATAAAAGAAAAAACAGGAGTAAAGATACTCTCATTTGATGATACTTACGAGAAGCATTATTGTGATATATTACTAAATCATAATATAGGTGCAAACAAAAAAAGATACAAAAAACTTGTTCCAACAACATGTAAAATACTTTGTGGTAGTAAATACACACTTATAAGAGATGAATTCATAAAGGAAAAAGCTAAAAAGTATAAAATAAATAAAAATTTCACTTTTTTTATAGCTATGGGTGGTGCAGATACTGCAAACTTAAATAAAAAAATACTAAAAATACTAAAAAAATTTAAAAATATACATATTAATATTATCTCAACAGATGCAAATAAAAATCTCAAGGAATTAAAAAATTATTGTAAAAATAAGAAAGGTATAAAATTATACATTAACTCAAATAAGATTGCAAAAATAATGAAAAAAAGTGATTTAGCTATTGTTACACCAAGCGTTACAGTGAATGAAATTAAATTTTTAAAAATACCATTTATAGCTATTAAAACAGCTAGTAATCAAAAATATATTTATAAATATTTGAAAAAAAATAAATTTATTGTATTAAATAAATTTTCTGCAAACAAATTATCCAAGTTATTAAAAAAATCAATAAGTAATTCATAATGAAAGTAGCAATTTTAACCTCACCTAATCAATGGTTCACCGAATATGCAAAACTATTAAATAAGCTTATTAAAAACTCTGATTTATATTATAGACATGAGGAGATATTAGATTCGTATTATATACTATTTATACTAAGTTATCATAAAATTATTGAATCGAAATATTTAGATAAACATAAGCAGAATATTGTCATACATGCAAGTAAACTTCCTCGTGGTAAAGGCTGGGCTCCAATGTTTTGGCAGATATTAGAAGGTAAAAATAAAATTCCTTTTACTATGTTTGAAGCGTCAAGTGGAGTTGATGATGGAGATATTTATATGCAAAAAGAACTTAGCTT